>ENA-UBIY01000750-UBIY01000750.1-human-gut-metagenome-genome-assembly--contig:-NODE-750-length-12072-cov-3.859865_pt1 | contig 12072 bp, 9 predicted proteins | sample MGYA00244945_ERZ654882 | MGnify/ENA primary metagenome ERZ654882 (study PRJEB26926, sample SAMN06164824) | human gut metagenome | biome: ENVO:00009003; feature: ENVO:2100002; material: ENVO:00002003...
ATCTACACACTAGAGTTCGTCGGCAGCGTCAGATGTGTATAAGAGACAGCCTGCAATCAGGTCACACAGAGTAATAATAAAATCGGATTTCAGCTTTAACGCTTCCTTATCCCTCTTATGGGATAACTGTATATCCATAGGGTTCAGATAGTCTTTGGAATTGGTGGCAAGTTTTACCACCTGTCCATGAAGTGCAGCTACAAGTGCAAAATACTCGCCCTCCGGATCGCAGATAATAATGTCGTCCTTTGTGATAAGAAAACAGCTTAAAATCTCACGCTTTGCACTAAAACTCTTACCACTTCCGGGAGTACCTAAGATAACTCCGTTCGGTGTACGGAGCCTTTTTCTGTCTGCCATAATCATGTTGTTGCTGAGTGCATTTAATCCGTAATACAGGGATTCTCCTGCCATAAAAAGTTCCTGAGTGGTAAACGGTACGAAGATAGCAGTGCTGGTCGTGGTCAGTGCACGTTTGATGGGGATATGATTGACTCCCAGCGGAACACTGCTCATCAGTCCTTCTTCCTGCTGATAGTCCAGACGTTTCAGTACACAGTTGTATTTCTGTGCAATTCCGGCAGTCTGGAAGATGGCATTGTCCAGTGCCTGTTTGGTCTTTGCTGTATTTAAAAAGAGCGCTGTTACAAGGAACATACGCTCATTTCGTGACTGCAGGTCTTCTAACAGACGCTTAGCTTCTCCGCCATACGTGTTCAGATCCGATGGAATGATATCCATATCGTATCCGGCCCGGACTGCTTTTTTCTGTTCTTCAATTTTCATCCTGTTGATATCCGTAACCTTGCTTTTTACAAGCTTGATTGCTTTCATCTGATCCACAGACTGAACATGCAGGTTGACGATCAGGTTCTTATCAATATCCAGAAATTCTGCCAGCATCTTATCCGTAAGCTCCGGTGCCAGGATCTGCAGATAAGAGACAGCCCCGATGGTATTTCCCATACGGAACGTATTTCTGTCTCGGAATACAAAACTGGTCGGTGCCACATAATCCTTTGTATTGAGTCCTGTCCGGATCATGGAACCATAATCAAACTGGAAGTCTGTCATGATATCCGGATTGAAAGTCTCATACAAAATCTGCAATCTTTCCACTCCATTCAATGGATAGGCTGGAACTCCAAGGATCTTGAAGTTGTTCAGGATATCTGATTCAATACGTTCCAGCTTTGGCTTTGCTTCCCGGATATTATCCGCTTCGATGGAAAAGGTGATATATTTTGACTTCACCAGACCGTTGTTTCCTTTTGCCAGCTGCTGTTTCAACATCTTTGCGTATTCCATACGGACATCATCAAAAGCATCCTCCTGTGGTCGGATCCGGATGACCTGCTCAAACTCCTTCATGCTGCTCTTATGGTTGATAAAGCTCAGCTGAAAATGGATGCTGCTGTCAAAGTAATTGAGGAAGTCACACCAGTTTTCAAAGATTGCATTTTTATCTTCATTCTGAGCCAGCTGGTAGTTGATGTCATAGAAGCGGATGCACTTAGAATACGTTTTTCCCTGTACCCTGCAGATTCCATCTCTTCCCATTTCCTTATAAGCGATCGACTGCTGAACAGACAGTTTTTTCTGCCTGCGTTTTTCCTCCTGCTTTTCCTTTTTCTTTTTCTCTTTTCTGTCTACTTTTTTGTATCCGGTATCTGCGACAGTTTTCTTATTTTTCTTTTTTCGCAACCGTTTTTCCTCCTTTCGGTTTTCCTGTATCCGGAGACTGTCTGATCTGTTCCGGATCTGTCTCATAATAGTTTTCAGTTTCATATTTTCTAACGGGTGGACGAAGAAACTTCACCCGGATCATATGCATCAGAACATCTTCCAGATGCATCCCGTCTTTTTCGTACATGGCAAATAAAAATGCCGGTAACATCAAAAGCACCATGACCGTTGCTGCATTACTGTTTCCCATCACATTACGCAAGAGGAAATAGCTTGGAATTCCCATTGCAGCACCTATCCCGATACAGATCAGCTGTCTTTTGGTCAGGTTAAATGCTACTTTATTCTTTACCTTTGTTAAATCTTTCGGTACGCTGACATATGCCATGATTTTCACTCCTTCCTGTAATTTAGTGCGCGTTAAATATCGACTTACTTAAGGATGCCGTCTTAAAGAGGCTGTAACATAAGATCACTGTGTAAGCCATAACGCCAAATAATGAAGAACTCAGATTATCTGAATACTGGATACCTGCAACAAGCACTGCATAGATTGCAACGCATACCATCATCAGAAATGCCTGGAAAGCCAGGGCAAAGAGTCCTCTGAAATAATTCGTGCCGATCTGTCCCCATTCTCTGTTACTCATAGTTGCGAATGGAATCGGCGCAACTGAGGTATATAGGTAAATCTCTATCATACGTCCATACATGATCACTGTGATCAGTACAGACAGGATTCTCATACAGAAGCCGGCGATAAGGGTTTCCAGCGCCAATACAACAAGTTCTCCGATTTCCATACTTTCCAGTGTTGCGGAAAGATCCGTCAATGCCGAAGAAATATCAATGGCGGTACTTCCTGTGATAACACCGGCCGCAGAATTAACTACGTGCTGGCCCACATCGAATACCGCCATTGTGATCGTAAATGTGTTACTCACCAGATATACAGCGATCCACATTTTTACGAAGTACTTGAAAAACATCCAGGTATCAATATCATGCATGTTGTTGCGCTCGGTCAGCATAGAAATCAATTCGTAGCAGAGTACGAGTGTGATAATAATACCTGCGATCGGCATGATCACGGAATCCGATAAGTTCCGGATCATACTGAATATGCTGCCGTTCCACCCTTGCGGGGTCTGTCCAACCTGGGTAGCGATCTCACCAGTCTTTTGATTGACATCAGTAAACATCGTGTCCAAGTTGGAAGTGATCATCCCGGTTAAGAGTTCCCTCATCCATTCCTCAATCGCATCAAAAATCTGACTGAACATGGATCTCTACTCCTTTCTTTTAACCAAATAATCCACTCAGAAGCGGGATTAGCTGTGTTCCAATCAGGATAACACCACCACCGCTCATCAGCTGCTTAATTCCCTGGGATTTTGCACCCGGGTTGTCGTTTCCATAACCTTCCATCAGGTTGATTACGCCCCAGACACCAAGACCGGCACCGATTGCAACGACCAGTGTCTGAAGGATATTGATTGCACTGCTAAAAAAAGCCATAATCAAATGTATGAACAAACGCTTTTTCTTATGGTCTGTAAGCGTTTGGCTCTACTCCTTTCCCTTTTATTCAGACCTTTTTGTACCCTTATCAGTAGTAGCAGGGTGCTCGAATTCTTTCTTTCATATCAGTCCTCACCTTCCTCAGCTTCAATCACTGATACGTCTTCTTGGGTTACAGTTACTTCATACATTTCAAATTCTGTATCTTCCGACAGCACCAGTCGGTGTGCCAGATACTTTTCGACATCAAACGCATTATTCTTATTGAAATCGGCAAGTTCCTTGTACCGTTTGTGCTTTGTGATGTCATATTTGTTGCTTAAAAACGGCCGGACTCCTCGAAGCTGTAAGATACATTTTTCTCCATCCATGACCGCCAGCTCATCTCTACTCATCAGTTCTTTTCCAGTCTTTTGATAATTCAGCCCATAGGAGCGGTTGCTGCCTCTGGTGTCTGATGTGTTGTAAAGATCAATGGTTTCCTTTCCCAGAGTTTCTGATATTTCTTTCAGTGTGGAACTTTCCTTTCCACCAAGGAAAAGAACAGTGTCACAGTTACCTGTGATCGTCTCTGCAGCATCCTTATAGATGGTTTTCAGCTGAGATTGTGACTGCAGAATGATAGAAGCGGAGATTTCCCTGCTTCGGATCGTAGCAATCAACTTGTCGAATTTTGGAATCTGTCCGATATTGCTGAACTCATCAAGAAGCAGCCGTACATGATAGGGAAGTCGGCCTCCATGCTCATCATCCGCTTTATCACAAAGCAGGTTAAAGAGCTGGGTGTACATGATTGCTACCACAAAGTTGAATGTGTCATCTGTATCGCTGATGATGACAAACATAGCTGTTCTCTGATCACCGATCATATCCAGTTCCATTTCGTCATAGGACATGATTTCTCTTAGTTCCTGAATGTCAAATGGTGCAAGTCTGGCACCACAGGAAATCAAAATCGACTTCGCAGTTTTGCCGGCAGCAAGCTTGTACTTGCGATATTGCCTTACTGCAAAGTGTTCTGGATTTTCTGCTTCCAGCTCTTCAAACAATTCATCCACTGCATTTTTAAATTCTTCATCATCCTCCCTGGTCTCACTGGCGTTGATAAATTCCAGCAAAGTAGAAAAGTTCTGTTCTTCCTCCGGTGCCTCATACCAGATGTATCCGATCAGTGCAGAATACAAAAGACGCTCGGCCTTGACCCAGAAATCTTCCGTTGATTTTTCGCCCTCACCCTTGGTATTTGCGATAATGGTATTGACCAGCTTTAAGATGTCTTTTTCACTCCGGATATAATGGAACGGATTGTAATGCATGGACTTTTTAAAGTTGATCGTATTTAATACCTTGATCCGGTATCCTCCATTTACCAGCATCTTCCCGCATTCAACGATGATCGTACCCTTTGGATCAGTGACCACATAGGATACGTGGTCCGTCATCTGCATAAGATTGGGTTTCACATAGAATCTTGTCTTACCGGATCCGGAACCACCGATGACAATCACATTCTTATTTCTGGCATACTTTGGGGCTTTTGGCCGGCTGTTCATGGTCAGACGTTCCGTTTCTGTGAGGATGACATTGTTTTCAAAGACCGGATCCATGAAGGGTTCGATATCTTTTCTATTTCCCCATCTTGCGGATCCATACTCCACACCCTGCCGGAACTTCTTTGCATTTTTAGAACGATAGTAGACCACCAGTTTTAATGCACCTGCAACCAGAACACCTACCGTAAGATCCTGCAAAGCGATACTTGGCAGCCAGCTTAAAAATGCCAGTCGGAAATTGACTAACATCACGCCAAGTCTCTGGACCATGCTTTCTCCCAGGCAATGTCGGTACAGCCAGGATCCTTTATCTGCTACATAGAAGATAAAGAAATATGGGAGATTTAAGATCACCAGCCGTTTGATCTGGACCTTCTGTAATTTCTCCCGCATCATCGTTCCTGACCTCTGGATTTTTGTCTCTGCTTCACACGCTGGCGGTGCTTTGCTTTTCTTTCTACAGATTTCTGCAGTTTCTTTCTGACAGATGGTTTCTTCACCTGTTTCTTTTTCAGTTCTACTCCGGCATATTCCCGGAAAGCCGCTGTCATCACATCCACATCTTTAGCCTTAAAGAAGACCAGATATTTTGGTGGATCCGCACCGACTTCTTTTTTCAGGCTGTAATCAATCCCGTACTTTCTTGCCACACGGTCAAAGGATTTGATATTTTCATCTGTGATCTTTATGTTGGAAAGCTGTACTCCCTGTGCATTCAGCTGCTTGATGGTCTGCTTTCCATGCGGCTTTTTCTTTTCAATCTTTTTTCGGGCTTTTTCCCTTCCTTTCTCCTGGGCCCGTCCGGTCTTTTCAGCCATTTTCACCTGCGTTGCTTTCTGTTTCCTCCGGTTGTCCATTTCCAGGAACTTCCGAATGGCTGCTTTTAGCACACTGGCAGTGATCTTGACTCCCTGGATGCTCAGGCTGATCACTTTCTGATTTACTTCTTCCTGCAATTACCCACGTCCTTTCTTTCCTTTCATTTCAGAATGAAGACGGGCAATACAATATCCGATACATGGAACATGTTTTCCATACGGACAGCCACCACATGGTGTTGTTTTTACTGCTTTTTTCTTTTCCGGAAGCAGATAGTGGCACTGTTTCAAGCTACAGCCTTTCTTTTTGCCTCCCCACCAGTAACAGTACTTGCAGGACCATGGCTTTTCTTCGCTGTACTTTCTTCCCTCAATAGCTGCATTTGGTTCTATGATCAGATCTTTATTAGTCTTCATTCTGTTCTTCCTCTTTTCTCATGATTTCTGTCAGTTTTTTCTCTGCCTGACTTCCGGCAGCAATGAGACAATACAAAACTGTAAATATTGCCGCTGCTCCCAGAAGAGCAACAAAAATAATGATATTTCTCATGGTTTCTCCCATCTAAAAAAGCGTCCACAGATTCCTTTCGGTTTCCATGAACGCTCATTCTTATTTAATTAGTGTTTCTTTTTTCTCATAAATGCAACGGCTCCTGTACCAGTCGCACCAATGCCGAGAAGCATAAACCACAGCCACAGATTGGTGTTATCCCCAGTCTTTGGTGAATCACTGACAGGTTTTCCACCTTCCGGTGTCTTTTCTGCCGGTTTTTTCTCATCCACCATAGTTACATGCTGTACTTCACAGGTATCCTTTACTTCGAATTCCACATCTTTTGCAACCAGATAGCCATCCGGTGCTGTTTCTTCACGGAGAGTGTATTTTCCGATCGGAAGCATTTCGATGTAATGTGCTTTCTCTGTACTGGTCCAGCTTTCGACAACTTTTCCATCCTGATCAAGGATTGTGAGTTTCGCTCCCGGAAGTTCTTTTCCGGCGATATCCTGTTTGGAGATTTTCACCTTCGTTACATCATCCTTCATCTCAACTTTCTGCACATCGGCAGTATCTTTGATCGTGAACTTTACGCTTTCAGCTGTCACGTAACCATCAGCAGGTTTTGTTTCAACCAGTGTGTATTCTTTTCCGACAGTCAGCTCACGGATCACATGTGCTTCTTTACCGGAAGTCCATTCATCCACGATATTTCCATCAGCATCTACCACTTTCAGCTTACATCCTGGAAGTTCTTTTCCGGTTGTCAGACTGGATTTGGTAAATTCAACGACGGTTGGCTGATTATCAAAGGTAAAATCATAAGTGACTGTCGGCTGATCTTCACCTGCATACTCAAAGGTAAATTCCTTTACTTCATCGTTGGTTACGAATCCGTCCGGTGCATAGAGCTCTTTTACATAGTAAGTTGCTCCTATTGGAAGATCTGCAACAAATGTGATCTTTCCTTCTTCATCCGTAGATTTCAGCTCAATGATCTCATCGGCTTCGATCAGGACTTTACCTGTTGTCTCAGACTTAATGTCTTCTTTGGCAAATAATCCAAAGATAGCGCCTTCCAATGTACGGTCAGAATCTTTTTCCTTCTTAAGTACACGGACTTCTACTCTCTGGCGGTTGTTCTGCCAGTCTTTGTCATAGACTACAACTGGTGTATTCTGATCCACGTAAGTCAGATCTACATGACGAATCTCACCATCCAGTACATGACCGTAAGCAGTTCCTGTTTCTTTCACATAGTATTTACCCAGTGGAAGATTTTCCAGTTTTGCAATTCCGGTTTCATCTGTCTTGATTGTTGCGATCAGTTCATCCTTTTTATAGTAATCGTCACTGACGCCATCGGCAGCCTTAATGTCTTCCTCAGCATAGACTTCAAACGTAACATCTGTCAGTTTTCCGGTTACATAGTTGAAAATGTGTTCCACCACACCTTTGACCTTATCGGCCAGTGTAACAGAATCCAGAAATTCTCCCTTTTTGTTGATGATGAGTTCACCAACCGGTACCTCGTCCTTCATTTCCACTTTCTGAACCTCTCCGGTATCTTTGACTGTGAATGTCACATCATTGGCTACCAGATAACCATGCGGTGCAAACTCTTCATATAGGGTATAAGTCTCACCCACTTTCAGATATTTGATCACATGCGGTGCATCTTTGGAAGATGTCCAGCTATCTACTACATTTCCATCTTTATCCGTTACTTTCAGATAAGCTCCATCCAGTTCTACACCGGTTGTTGCATCTGATTTTGTGATCTCAACAGTTGTCGGCTGGTTCTTCTTTACGGATTTTAATGTTACTGTCTGTACATCCTGCCCCTGATAAGAAGCATCAAATCTCAGTACTTCATCCGAAGATACGAATCCATCTGGTGCTTTCAGTTCTTTTACATAATAGCTTCCAAGTGGAAGATCCAGTGTACATGCTGCCTGACCTTTTTCATCAGAAGTCATTTCCTGTAAAAGAGTATCTGCTTTGACGATCACTTTTCCATCTTTCGTCTGAATGTCTTTTGCATTGTAAATACCGAACACTGCTCCGGCTACTGTATTGCCTGTCTCAGCATCCTGTTTTTCGACCGTAATCGACACTTTCTGTCGTTCATCTGTGACAGAGATTTCTTTCTCGATCACTGCGGTATCCTGATCTGCATAAGCAAATTCGACATTTTCCGGCACCGTATTTAACACATAAGTGTCCGGTGCATTCTTCTCTTTGACATAGTATCTGCCAAGTGGAAGATTCTTTACAGTTGCATAACCATCTGTATCCGTTGTAACGGTTGCCACCAGTGCATCCTTTGCAAAGTACAAAGTTCTCTGTCCATCTGCATCTACCTGATGATCGGCAGTATAGATATCCTCTGCCGCATAGACTTCAAATTCAGCACCTGCAAGTCCAGCCATTTCATACTGGAAGTCCTTATCAAATCCCTTTAACACTTCCCCCTGTTTATAGATCTTTAACTGACCTTTGACCGGGGCATTGGTATATTCCACATCAATGACTGCATCTCCTGTGACAGGATCGGTCAGATAAGCAGTATCTGTATCAACTGCAACTGTCACATAGTTTTTGGATATTGTGTACCCATCGGGTGCCGTCACTTCCTCAATCCGGTAGTTGCCAGGTTTCAGATTCTTTGGCAGTACCAGGTATCCTTCCTCATTTGTGAAATAGGATTTGTGTACCGTTGGCTTCGGATAGGATGTTGTCTGTTCCACATATTTCTGATTATCCAGGTCGTATACCTTGAACTCAGTATTAGCCAGGAGTACAGATTTCTGTGTTTCTGCATCCTTTTTGATGATCTTTAATTTTGCTTTGAATTCTTTATCCAGCAGCACTCGCCATGTCTGCGGTGTATCCGGATGATTCTCTGTGATCTTCACTACAAAATCATCAACCGGTGCATAGTTGTGTTTGCTTGTGGTTTCTCTTACCACATAAGTTCCATATGGAAGCGGAATCGATCTTGCATATCCTTTTTCATCGGTAAACATTTCTGTCTGACCATCTGCAGTCAGTACAACTGGTCTGGCTGAGTCAAAATCATAACTTCCATCTGCTTTTACTTTCAGATCACTGACAAGCCATGCTGAAAAACCGACTCCCTGCAGAAGATCTGCATCGGTCTTTCCATTGTTTGCGGCTTTAATGATCTGGAACGGCTGCTTAATGACTGTTTCTTTACATACAGAAGTTCTTTCTACTGTCGGAACAGTAGCACCTTCGTAAGTACAGTCCACATCATGTTCTGTCGGATCCAGTACGTACCCCACCGGAGCACTAAGCTCTTTCAGATAATACTTTCCAAGATAGAGATCTGATACAGAAGCTTCGCCATTCTTATCCGTTGTCAGGGATGTGATCAGGGTGTCTTTCTTATAGATTGTTCCGGTTTTTCCATCCGGATAAACAATGTCTTCTCTTGCATAAAGACCATATACCGCACCTTCCAGTGTTGCGTCTCCCTGGGCTTCATTGCCTGTCTCAGCATCCTGTTTTGCAATGTTGAGCTTTGCATTTGTTCGCTTATCCGTTGCATTTTTGGTCGTTGTCTTTCCGATAGCAAGAGTCACATTATAAGACTTTGTATCAATCTGATACCCTGTTGGAACAGAGATTTCTTTCAGATAAACAACTTCCTGTGTCTTTTCCATTGTAAGCTGTGAAGCACCATTCTGATCAGTTTCAGGCATCTCTGCGATCAGCTTTGTACATGCAGCATCGGAATAGATCCCGTACACTGCACCAGCCAGTGCATTGCCTGTATCCTGGTCTTTCTTTACAATGGATACCTTACATTCTTTTGTCCAGGTTACTTTAAAATCCACATATTTCTCATTTCCGACACCTTCACCGAAAACAAGAGCCAGATCCTGTGTTCCGGATCCTGTTACAATCTTGTAAGCAGAGTATTCTTTATCAATGCTTCCCTTCATCTGAGAAGAAAATGTAGCACTGACGCTCTCTGCCTGATCAAGTGGTGCTGTCAGATAAAACTGTGTACCTCCACTGATTTCTACACTTGCTCCTGCAGCACTGGTTTTACCGGTTGTCACATTTACAAGCTTTACACCGCTTGGCAACTTAAATGTGATTGTCTGCAGTTTATCTGCTTTGAATGTGATCACACTTGTTCGCTGGCTGTTTCCTTCCACATAAGCCTTTACATTAGATTCGGAAAAGCTCATATCTACAGATGGAATGTCCGGCATATTTACACAATAGTTATAAAGTTCCATTGCCAGGTTCTTTCCTGTCGCATTGGTTCCGGATGCCCAGTCACTGGATCCATTTGCATAAGCCGCTGCAAGATGGGTAATGATGAATCTCTTTCCTGCCGGAAAATCCGGATGTTTCTCATCGAAGAAACCATTCTCATCACTTGCTTTTGTTCCGTAATAGCAGACCTTTGCAAGTGTCTTTCCATCGGCAAGTTTCTGGATCGTATAAGTTCCATTTCCCGGTCCTTTTTTCGATGGTTCAACACAGTATGCTGTCGCATTGATGCTTCCCCATTTCACATAATATGGACAAGTCAGATAAGAACCTAATCCATAGTCTGCGTAATAGTACCAGGAGCCGGCTGTAACTGTGACTGATTTTGTTCCTGTTTCACCGGAAGCAAGCATCATTGGCATATCAAAAGTAATACTTTCGCCTGCTTCAAGATCTGCAAGAGCAACTTCCTGGTCAACAGCTTCCTGCATAACCTCTGAGAGTGTGATCCCTGTTTCCGGATCAACGGTCTCCTGATCCTCCGTTGCTTCGATCTCTGCATCAAATTCTTTTTCTGTCAGTTCTGTTTTGCTCTCCGTTTTAGCATCACCAGTTTCCTCTGTAGACGAGTCAGCCTCAGAATCCTCTGTTTCTGTCTTATCGGAAGAACCAGCATCCTGATCAGAAGAACTTTCTGACTGCGAATCTTTCTGTTGATCCGCTTCTTTTACCACGATCTTTCGATTGATCTGGTAGGTTGGGTGATCCGTTGTCTGTGGTTCTACATAATAGACTGCCTTATAGGAATTGGCATAATCGGTAGAAAAGTCATTTCCATCCGTATCTTTTGCTTCCTGAAATGTAACTTTTACTTTGCTGTCATCCTGGATCGTAAGACCGGTATAATCACTCTTTACATCGAAATTGTCTCCAACCTTGATCTCATAATCCTTTGCAGTTACCACTTCATCTTCATCCAACTGATCCTTGATCTCCTCATAATACGGAATCTTTTTTACAGATCCGGCATCATCAGAAGCATAGGCAACAGCGGGAGAGAGTACCGTCGATAGAACCGTTACTGCAGTCAGTAAACCGGACATCACCCTGCGTGCTTTCTTTTTCACGTTCATTCTCTTAAATCCTTCCTTTCTGATTCTTTTGTGTATGGTTATCTGTTAGTTTCTGCATATTATCTTTTATACGAAGATGATCGCCTCCTTTCCTGAAATTTGCGCTATTTGGGACAGTCAGCACAAGCTGAGATAACAGCACAAATATATGGCGGTACCTGTTTGTCACAAATACCGCCACATGATTTCTACTGTCATCCTCTTTTCAGATTCAGACATTTTATTTTGATTTAAGATTTAAGCGTTTTCCTGTTTTCTTTCCCGGATCCGTTCCTATATCAGTTTCCATCTCTGATACGTTTTCTTCTGGCAGACACGCAGCTTTTCGCTCTATGCATGTTCAAACCGAATATCACTCCGGGCAGGCTATTCATTTTTCAAGGTACATGAAGGTGTTCTATGCAAACCCTTCATATAACGAAACGCTCAGAGCCTGTTTTACAGTGGTCTAATTCAATTTTTTTGAAATTTTTTTAAAATTCTTCGTTTTCCGCCTTTTTTTTCATCGTTTTTAATGCCCTGTTCAGGAGGTCATTTACACTCTGTTGTTTGATTCCCAGATAATCCTGTCTCTTATACACATCTCCGAGCCCACGAGACTAGGCATGATCTCG
>ENA-UBIY01000754-UBIY01000754.1-human-gut-metagenome-genome-assembly--contig:-NODE-754-length-12056-cov-5.253062_pt1 | contig 12056 bp, 8 predicted proteins | sample MGYA00244945_ERZ654882 | MGnify/ENA primary metagenome ERZ654882 (study PRJEB26926, sample SAMN06164824) | human gut metagenome | biome: ENVO:00009003; feature: ENVO:2100002; material: ENVO:00002003...
GGTATATATTTTATATCTTAATTCAGATATTCTGCCTTCAGTTACAGCAGCTTTAACCGCACAATCAGGCTCATTGACATGGACGCATCCGTTAAAACGGCACTTTCCTTCATATTCTGTAAATTCATTAAAATAAAATCTTAAGTCCTTGTCCTCCACTACATTATAGTCAAGGGAGGTAAAGCCCGGTGTGTCAAGTACAAAAGTATCTCCGGTTATGTTAAAAATCTCCGTATGCCTTGTGGTATGCTTACCTCTGTTAATCTTCTCGCTTATCTCTCCGGTTCTTGATTCCGCCTCCGGGAAAACGCTGTTAAGAATGGAGGATTTACCGACTCCCGAAGGGCCTGCAAGTGCGGTGGTTTTATTTTGTAAAACTTCTCTTATTTCATCAATTCCTTTGTTCTCTTTAACACTTGACGTAATAATCCTTGAACCGCATCCTGAAAAATCTTTTACCATTTTATCGAGGCTTTCGCTGTCCACCTGGTCTGTTTTATTAAAACATATCACGGTATCTATTCTGTTATATTCCATCATCACTATGAACCTGCTTAAAAGATTAAAATTAGGTTCGGGTGATAAGGACGCAAATACAATCATTGCCTGGTCAATATTGGCAACTGCGGGTCTTATAAGTTCATTTTTTCTTGGAAGAATATCCGTGATATTTCCCGTATGTTCACTGTCACTGATAACGTCTATCAGGACATTGTCGCCTACCAATGGTTTTATTTTTTTGTTACGGAAAACGCCCTTGGCTTTGCACTCATAAACGCCTGCCTCGATGACATACACGTAATAAAACCCTGCTATTCCTTTTATAATTTTTCCCTGCATATTCTCCGTTATCTTTCCTGATAAAATAACCGCTTAGCTGTATCACTAAACGGTTACTTTATGATAATTTTATTCGATTACAACCGGAATATTGTCACTTGTTGCAGTAGCGCCGCTTCCGTCTGCCTTAGTATATTTTATGGTAACAACAATATATGCCTCTCCTGCTTTGGCATCCTTAATCTGTGTTGTAAAATGATAGCCTCCTTTTACTTCACTTATATTATTATATTTTGCCGGAGTTCCAGCTTCTACCGATGCCTTATTGCCGTCATTATTGGTATAATGAACTGAGAAGGTAAGTTCAACTGCAGCTTCTGCATCACAATCCGGACTAACCTTGGCTGCTATTGTATCAAGATTAATTGTCTGTGTAACCGAAGGTACTACAGGTGCCGGTGTTGTAGTCTCCGGCTCAGCCCCGATACTTATAACAACATCAATAGCTGTTCCTATTTTAACCGAATCATTAACCGAATATCCGTTAATCGAAATAATCTTACCGGCTTCAACCTTGTCATCATTCTTTTCTGTTACTTTTCCTAACTTAAGGGAATACTTGGCAAGAAGTTCTTTTGCTTCAGCCTTTGTCTTTCCTACAATATCAGGGATTATAGGCTTACCAAGACTGACAACAAGATTAATCTTGGCTGTAGAAGGTGTTTCCTCACCAACCTTAGGTCCGTTCTGTGTAATTACATTGCCTTCTTTTATTTCATTGTCATAAGTATATTCAACGCCTACGTTATTAATATCAAAACCAAGGTCTTCCAGTTCTTTCTTAGCGTCCGCTTCTGACTTATTGCTAAGATCAGGCATCTTAATATTCACTTCATTCTTGCCCTTATAAAGCACAACAGTTACCTGTGTTCCCACATTGACTTTAGTTCCTGCTACAGGGTCGGTTGATTTAACTTTACCAATGAGGGAATCATCTGTTGTCTCAACATACTGGAAAGTATATTTAAGTTCTGCCTTGATAATGGCTTCCTCTGCTTCGTTCTGTGTCTTGCCTATTACGTCTACCATATCAACAGTCTTAACGCCCTTACTGATATATACGGTTATTGTTGTGTTTTTATCTACAAAAGAACCGGTTTCAGGATTGGTATCGTATACCTTGTCAACATCATCTTCTTTAGAATAACCATATTCATATTTAAAGCCGAGTTTTTCGTCATTAAGAGCTTTCTTTGCTTCTTCAAGAGTCATTCCGAGAACATCAGGAACTTTTACTTTATCCGATGTATCTTCAATGCTTGTTGTAGGATCATTTTTCTTACCGCTGCTTCCCGAACCGAAATTCTTGGCAATCTTGGTAATCAGAATTACAAGTATTGCAACAATGGCAACCGCAACGGATATGGCAAGTATTGTTATTACCTTATCAATTGTTTTCTTGTTGCCTGCTTCATCTTCATCTAATTCTTCATCGTCACCATCAATATCATCAAGATTGTCATCGTCACCGTCTTCGTCAATGTCATCTTCCTCTGCAGCTTCGCCAAGGCTGTTCTTTTTATTAACTTCACCGATTGGTGTTGCTTCAATATCCTCAGCTCTGACAGCTGATGATTTTTCAGCTATTTCATTCACTTCATCAGGTGTGATAAGCTTTGTAGGCGCATCGGATGCCAATGGTGCTCCAATTGTAACAAAATCTTCATCAGGTGTTACAAGAGAGCGCTTAAGATCTGCAATAAGATCTGTCATATTCTGATAACGACGTTCTGTACGCTTCTGTGTACATTTAAGAACTATCTTCTCAACACTTACAGGTATCTCAGGAACATATTGTCTTGGTGAAACAATTTCATCCTGAATATGCTGAAGTGCAATTGCTACGGTAGTATCACCTTCAAAAGGTACTCTGCCCGTAAGCATTTCATAAAGTGTTATACCAAAAGAATATATATCACTCTTCTCATCACTGTATCCGCCTCTTGCCTGTTCAGGTGAAATATAGTGAACAGAACCCATAACCGATGAATTAATAGTGTTGGAAGAAGCAGCTCTTGCTATACCGAAATCGGTTACTTTAACTTTGCCTTCCTTAGAAATTATAATATTCTGTGGCTTAATGTCCCTGTGGACAATGTTATGCTTATGGGCAGCGTCAATTCCCTGTGCTACCTGGATTGCAATGCTTACCGCTTCCCTTACGCCAAGAACACCTTTTTTTTCTATGTATTTCTTAAGCGTAATACCTTCCACAAGTTCCATTACAATGTAATATATGCCATTCTCTTCTCCTACATCGTATACATTAACGATATTGGCATGCATAAGGCCTGCCGCAGCCTGTGCCTCAGCCTTGAATTTAGATACAAATGTCTTATCTTCGCTGTACTCAGGCTTGAGCACCTTGATTGCAACATAACGATTTAATTTGTGACATTTTGCTTTATATACATCAGACATTCCTCCCGAACCGATTCGTTCAAGAATTTCATATCTTTCTGCTATAAACATTCCTTTTCTTAACATATTTCCTCCTAAATTATGGTTCTATAATAATTACTGAAATATTATCTTTGCCACCATTCTGATTAGCCATCATAACAAGTTTATCTGCTTTATTCATAATATCATCATGGCCTGACATAACCGACTCAATTTCTTTATCGGTTACCATATTGGTAAGACCGTCTGTACACATAAGGATACGGCTGTTATCTTCTATCTCTATCTCAAAGAAATCCGGTATAACGTTCTCAGCTCCTCCAAGTGCTCTTGTTATGACATTTTTATATTCATTGGTTCTGGCATCCTCTCTGTTAAGTGTACCCATCTGAACCATCTCTTCTACATATGAATGATCTCTTGTTACCTGCTTTAATTCCCTGTCGGCAAGATAAAGCCTGCTGTCACCGATATTGGCAACATACATGGACCTGCCGTATATTACAGCCACAACAAAGGTAGTTCCCATTCCTCTGTAATCCTCTGATGTGGAGGCTAACTTTAACAACTCTTCATTTGTATGATTTATTGCATCGGACATTATCTGCACAGGCTTAGATGACACGGAATTCTTAACACAGTCAATAAATGTGTTGACGGAAAACTTAGAGGCAAGATCTCCTGCCTTATGTCCTCCCATTCCATCAGCAACTATAAACAGGTTCGGCAGGTTACCTACCGGTTTCACCGTTGAAAAAACATAGTCCTGATTCATATTTCTCTGTCTGCCCACATCCGTTAATGCGTATGCGTTCATTAATTAAGCTCCTTTATATTCGTCACTATGTTATTAAAATTGCATTTTATCCCATTCATTCTATCACAAGGATAAAAAAAGTACAACAAGTTAAATTTTAGCAGCATTATCGTCCATATATCTTTTGCGAAGCTGTCCGCAGGCTCCGTCTATATCTCTTCCCATCTCCCTGCGCACCGTAACCTGAATCCTGTTTTTTTCAAGGATATCTTTGAACTTCTTAATGCTCTTTGTATCCGACTGCCTGTAGTCTCTTTCCTTAATGGGATTAACAGGAATCAGATTTATGTGGCAGTTCATTCCTTTTACCAGGTCTGCCAGTATCAAAGCATGTTCGCTCCCATCATTTTCGCCTTTTACAAGACTGTATTCAAAAGTTATCCTTCTGCCTGTCTTTTCAATGTAATAACTGCAGGCATCCATAATTTCACTTATGGAATATTTATTGGCAACCGGCATTAATTTTTTGCGCATCTCATCCGTTGGGGAATGTAATGATATTGCTAACGTAATCTGCAGTCTCATATCAGCCAGTTCATATATTCTCGGAACAAGACCACAGGTTGATACTGTTAAATTTCTGGCACTGATATTAAGTCCGTTTTCATCTGTAAGGAGTTTTTCAAATTTAATAAAGTTATCAAAATTATCAAAAGGTTCCCCGGACCCCATTACAACAACGTTGGATACCCTGTTTCCCGTAAGCGACTGTATTCTGTATATCTGGTCAAGCATTTCCGACGGATACAGATTTCTGGCAAGTCCGTCAAGGGTTGAGGCACAGAACCGGCAGCCCATCCTGCAACCAGCCTGTGATGAAATACATACGGAATCTCCATGGTGATAGTGCATAAGCACACTCTCGATATAATTGCCGTCGTACAGCCTGAAAAGATATTTTGAGGTACCGTCTTCTTTGGATACCTGTACTCTTTCAGGATATAATGAAGCATAAAAAGTGTTTTCCTTTAACTTTGCTTTAAGCGAAGCGGGGATATTAGTCATCTCATCATATCCCGGAACAAGTCTGACATGCATCCATTCATAAAGCTGTTTTGCCCTGAATTTAGGCTCTCCAAGGCTTACAATGTATTCTGTTAATTCATCCAAATCAAAAGATTTGATATCTGTAAGTTCCACGTTATTTTCTCCTAAATAATGCTATGAAAAATCCGTCAAAATTATTATTTTCATCCGGTATTATTTCAAGTATTCCCTTTTTATAATATTTTTTCATATTATCAGGTACCCTGTCTTCAAAATCCACAAGGACATAATCACCATATGAAAGTATATGTTCCACATTACCCATATTTTCTTCATAATTAAGTGTACATGTACTGAAGCAGAATTTTCCACCGTGTTTTACATATTCTTTTGAATTATCAAGGATCTTTTTCTGGAGTTCTGATAATTCATGACATTTTTCTTCACTTGCGTGATACTTTATATCGGGCTTTTTATTAAGAATACCAAGTCCGGAACAAGGGAGGTCGGCTATCACTACATCTGCTTTTTCAACAGAATCTTCCCATTTTACCGTAGCATCCTTTACAACAGCTTTGATGTTGCAAAGATTAAGCCTGTCAATATTTTCGTTAATCATCATAACCTTATTGTCGGAAACATCCCTTGCCTCTACAAATCCGGTATTATCCATAAATTCCGCTATATGAAGGCTTTTGCCTCCCGGTGCAGCACACAAATCTATTACATAGCTGTCTTTTTCGGGATTAATTGCATAACATACCATCATCGAACTTAAATCCTGCACGAAAAAATCTCCGTTCGCAAAGGTATTTAATTTATTAAGGTAATCAAATCCCTCTATTTCCAAAGCACAATCAGGTTCTTCTATTACTTTTGCACGGACATTTTCCGCTGTAAGTCTTTTAACAAGTTCTTCTCTCGTACAATGGTTAAAATTGCATCTGACTGTCAGCGGTCTTTTTGAATACTGTGCCTTAAGTATTGCTTCCGTATTCTCTTTACCGTATTCTTTCAGCCATTTATCAACAATCCATCTCGGAGTGGAATATTTTAACCACAATTCCTGTGGCATTTCAATTTTGTTCTTTTCTCTTGCGATGGTTCTCAAAACACCGTTTACAAAACCTTTAAGGGCAGTAAAGCCTTTCTTCACAGAAAGTCTGACTGCTTCGTTACATACCGCAAAATCTTTAACGCCTTCCATATATATAAGCTGATATGTGCTCATCCTCAAAATATTGCGTATAACAGGTTTCATTTTATTTACAGGTGTTTTTGAAAAAAGATTAATGATATAATCCAGAGTTATTTTTCTCTCAACCGTTCCAAGAATTGTCCTGCTTATAAAAGAACGATCAATATTATCAAGATACTGATACTTTTTCAGGACCTCAGGTAAAACTATATGTGTAAATCTGTCTTTTTCGTTTATTTCAATCAATGCGTCAAGAATAATATTTCTGGTATTCACATTCTGGTTCATAATATCATTCCTTCTGTTACGGCTGTGCCTCTTAAAAAGCTTTCCGTATCCATTCTCTTTTTGCCCTCAAGCTGTAATTCAAGGACTTTTATTCCGCCATTGCCACAGGCAATGGAAAAAGATTTTTTGGTAACATCATAAATTGTTCCCGGTTCAAGTCCGTCGCACTCACATACAGCGGCTTTCCATATCTTGAGTGTCCTGCCGTTATATACCGTATATGCGGACGGCCATGGATTAAGTCCTCTTATAAGTCTTTCAAGGGTAATGGCATCCTTTGTAAAATCAAGCTTTCCAAGTGATTTGTCAAGTTTACCCGCATAAGTAGAAATGCCCTCCTGCTTTACAGCCCTTGCGGTTCCGTTTTCAATTTCAGCAAGTGTTGATACTAGTGTTCCGGCACCAAGGTCAGCCAGTTTGTCAAAAAGACTGCCACCGGTTTCATCGGGAGCCAGCTCTATTTTTGCCACTTTAAGCATATCTCCCGTATCAAGGCCTTCATCCATCTGCATTATGGTAACTCCGGCTTCTTTTTCACCGTCAATTACTGCCCACTGGATAGGTGCAGCTCCTCTGTATTTTGGCAGAAGGGAAGCATGAACATTTACGCATCCGTACTTAGGAAGCTCAAGAATCTCTTTTGAAAGAATCTGTCCGTATGCCACTACCACTATTACATCAGGAGATATTTTTTTAAGTATATCCACAAATTCAGGATTTCTGACCTTTAAAGGCTGAAACACTTCAATATTGTGTTCTAAGGCTTTTACCTTGACGGGGCTCATTGATATTTCCTTGCCCCTGCCTTTTTGTTTGTCGGGCTGGGTTATTACTGCCGCTACTTCATGACCTGCCTGTATTATTGCTTCAAGCGTACTGACGGCAAAATCAGGGGTTCCCATAAATACAACTTTCATATATTACTCCTCGTCTTCGTCATTTACTACTTCCATAAGGCTTCCTTCAACGTGGTCGATATATAAATCGCCATCAAGATGTCCCAGTTCGTGGCATATTGCCCTTGCCAGAAGTTCTTCGCCTTCAATCGTATATTCATTCATCTGAAGGTCATAAGCTTTTGCTTTTACATAATTGGGTCTTGTAACAATTCCTGCTTTGCCGGGAATGCTAAGACAGCCTTCCTGTCCGGTCTGTGAACCTGAAGTTTCAATGATTTCAGGGTTAATCATTATGATGGGTCCGTCACCAATATCAATTACAACTATTCTTTTTAAAATTCCTACCTGTGGTGCCGCAAGTCCCACGCCATTTGCCTCATACATTGTATCAAGCATATCTCCTACAAGTTCTTCCGTTTTTTTTGTAATCTCCTGTACAGGCTTACATACTTTTCTTAAAATAGGGTCATCATTAATTCTGATATTTCTTAATGCCATGTTTTTAACTCCTTTTTTATCTGAAATCATATTGTATCTGACACTTTGAAAGATATTCGCTGTGTTCTTTCATAAAGTTATCAATCTCTTTTTTTATATTCTGAAGTCTTTGGTGTTCTTTATCCTTATAATATATCTGCCGGAAAAAAACATCCTTAACTTTATACACCGGGGCCTTGCCCGGTCCTATTATCTTAGTCCGGCTGTCTGCTTTGTCTGTAAGCTGTTTTATCTTTTCTGACAACTCAGCTGTCTTTTGTTCGTCCTCTGACGCAATCCTTACAGTCATAAAATTATATACCGGCGGATAATCCATAAGCTCCCTGAAAGCTATTTCTTCATTATAAAAACTCTCATAATCGTGATTGCAGGCATGCACAATACTGTAATGCTCCGGTGAATAGGTCTGTATTACGGCATTGCCCTCCTTATTGCCTCTTCCTGCTCTTCCCGCTGCCTGGGTTATAAGCTCAAAAGTTCTTTCTGCCGCCATATAATCCGGCGAATATAATGATACATCTGCAAGAAGAACTCCCACAAGGGTAACATTTGGGAAATCGTGGCCTTTCACAATCATCTGTGTGCCTATAAGAATATCGGCTTCATGGTTTTCAAACGCCTCTAATATCTTTGCATGCCCGTCCTTGTTACGCGTAGTATCGGCATCCATGCGTAAAACTTTATTATCAGGGAAAAGTTTTTTAATTTCCGATTCCACAAGTTCAGTTCCGGCTTTAAATCTTCCGATATGTTTTGAACCGCACTCCGGACATATTTTTATACCGGGTGTTTCATAACCGCAGTAATGACATACGAGCCTGCCATTCCCATGTTCGGTGAGGGATACCGCACAGTGAGGACATGTAATTACATGCCCACAGTTACGGCAGCTTAGGAATCCAAGATATCCCCGCCTGTTAAGAAAAAGCATAACCTGTTCTTTCATTGACAGTTTTTCTTTCATAAGTTCCATAAGTCTGTTGCTGAACATCGTCCTGTTACCATTTCTCAGTTCTTCCCTTAAATCAACAATCTCTGCTGTGGGAAATCCCGCAAGGCCTGCCCTGTTATTTAATTCATAAAGTTTAAACCGCCCCGCTTTTGCATTATAATAGCTTTCAAGCGATGGAGTTGCAGAGCCTAAAACCACTTTGGCTCCTGTCATTTTTGCAAGTTCAATGGCTGTTTCCCTTGCATGATACCTTGGAACATTCTCGCTTTTGTATGCACTTTCGTGTTCCTCGTCGATTATTATAAGCGAAAGTCGGTTAAACGGTGTAAAAAGTGCTGACCGCGGTCCAATCATTATTCTTATCTTTCCCGATTTAGCCATTTCAAAACTGTCATATCTTTCGCCTTTTGACATTTTGGAATTTATAACAGAAACGATATCTCCGAATCTGTTATAAAACCTCATCACTGTCTGGTATGTAAGGGATATTTCCGGTATGAGGCATATTACATCACCACCCCGGTTTATAACCCATTCAATCAGTTCCAGATACACTTCTGTCTTGCCGCTTCCTGTTACACCTTTTATAAGTGATGGCATCATATCTCCATTTTCCATGTCTTTGATTATAGATTCCGCAACGTAGCGTTGTTCTTCATTGAGGAGAATTTTTTCTCCGGACTTTATGGTATTTTTTATGGTGTTTCTGAACATTGTATGTGTTGTTATCTCGATTATACCTTTATTTTCCAAGGTTTTTACAGTTGTTAAATTTATATTTAATTTCCGGGTAAGCAGTGAATAATCAACAACGGGCGTCTTTGCAAGTGTTTCTAAAAGTCTCGCCCTTGCAGTATATCTTTTTCTTGCTGCGTCTTTTGCATATTCTTCTGCTTCTTCTTTTGAAATAAGAAGATGTATTGTCTTTTTCTCGATATTTCTGACTTTTTCTTTTACAGGCATTACAAGTTTAAGTGCCTGATTCATTGTGGAACCATAATGATTTTTAATCCAGTTGGCAAGTTTTATCATCCTTCCATCTATTGTGACACTGTGTCCGCAAATCCCTGTAAGGGATTTCATTCTGGATATATCTATCTCCGGTTCATCACTTATATCTACGACATAACCGGTCCGTCTGGTTTTACCGAACGGTATCTGCACTTTCATCCCGATTTCAAGCTCCGGAAGCATTGTTTCCGGAATTATGTATTGAAATATTTTATCCAGTTGTTCATGGGATATATCAACAATTACTCCGGCAAACTTCACTTTATCCACCCTTTTCTATCTTGCTAACTCTTCCATTGCTTTCTGCACAAGTTCTTTATCTGTCTGATGATATCTTACGCCTTTTATTTCCTGATAATCTTCGTGTCCTTTTCCCGCAAGAACGATTATATCTCCCTTTTCTCCGTGTTCGATGGCATATTTAACCGCTTCACCACGGTCTTCCATCATAACATAACTGCCGGAGGTCTTTTTAATTCCGGTCTCAATATCCTGCATTATGAGGACCGGGTCTTCATCTCTTGGATTATCGCTTGTAATTATGGTTAAATCTGCCATTCTGCCTGAAACCTCACCCATTTCAAAACGTCTGAGCTTAGAGCGGTTTCCGCCACATCCGAATAAACATACTATCCTGTTTGGATTATATTCCCTGAGCGTACTTAAAAGACTCTCAAGACTCATTGCATTATGTGCATAATCTATCATCACGATGAAATCGTCAGAAACCTTAACAGGTTCTACTCTCCCTGCTACTCTTGTATTATATAAAGCATCAAGCAGAAGTTTGTCATCCACATTGAAATGTTCGGATACGGCTATCGCGCAAAGGGAATTATATACGGAAAATTCTCCCGGAAGAGTAAGTTTTATATTGAGCTCTCTGGTTCCCGTAGTATTATATGAGGTGGTAATATTGCCGCCTTCATGGATATACCTGATATTTTCAGCTTTTAAATCGGCTTTGTTCTTAATTCCGTAAGTCTCAAGGGTACAGGTATGCCCTTCCATTATTTTATCGAAATATTCGCTGTCTGCATTGCCTATTCCATGTACACACTGTTTGAAAAGTCTGCTTTTGCACTCCATATATTCTTCAAAACTTGCATGTTCATTAGGTCCTATATGGTCAGGTTCAATATTGGTGAACACTCCTATATCAAACAGAATACCTGCTGTTCTGTTAAGCATGAGTGCCTGTGACGACACCTCCATAACAACACAACTGCAGCCTGCCTCAACCATCTGGCTGAAATATTTCTGGATAAGAAATGATTCCGGTGTTGTATTTTTAGATGGGATATGCTCATCACCTATTATTGTTTCGTTGGTTCCGATAAGTCCCGCCTTTATGTTACATTTTTCAAGGATATCACGAATCATAAAGGTTGTGGTGGTTTTGCCCTTTGTCCCTGTGATGCCTATTGTTTTAAGTTTTTTAGCAGGATAATCAAAAAATGCTGCCGACATAAGTGCAAGTGCATATCTTGTGTCCGCTGTCTTAATTAAAGTAATATCTTTAAGTTCCTCTGTAACTTCAATATCTTTCTGTACGACAATTGCCAAAACACCTTTTCCGGCCACATCACTTATATATGTATGCCCGTCGGAAACCGCACCTGTCACACATACAAACACATCCAAAGCTCCCGCTTTTCTCGAATCATATACAAGATTCTCAATGTCAATATCAACATTTCCGTTTAAAACTTCGTATTCAAGTTTTTCTAAAAGTTTTGATAATTTCACCTGCTTTACGCCTCCTGTTATTTCTGCAATTCCACCGAATGAACGCAGTTATTCATAAGCATTGCAATAGTCATAGGTCCGACCCCGCCCGGTACAGGTGTTATAGCCGATGCTATAGGGAATACATCATCATAATCCACATCACCGCAAAGAATGCTCTTGCCCGACTCACTTGTTCCCAGTCTGTGAATTCCTACATCAATTACAACAGCTCCTTCTTTTACATATTCTTTTGTAATAAATTTAGGCTTGCCGATTGCAACCACAAGAATATCCGCACGTTTTGTTACTTCCTTCAAATTCTTTGTTCTGCTATGTGCAATGGTTACGGTACCGTTTTCCCTCAAAAGAAGAAGTGCCATAGGTCTGTCTCTTATACACATCTGACGCTGCCGACGAACTCTAGGGTGTAGA
>ENA-UBIY01000785-UBIY01000785.1-human-gut-metagenome-genome-assembly--contig:-NODE-785-length-11821-cov-4.852626_pt1 | contig 11821 bp, 10 predicted proteins | sample MGYA00244945_ERZ654882 | MGnify/ENA primary metagenome ERZ654882 (study PRJEB26926, sample SAMN06164824) | human gut metagenome | biome: ENVO:00009003; feature: ENVO:2100002; material: ENVO:00002003...
TCATGCCTAGTCTCGTGGGCTCGGAGATGTGTATAAGAGACAGCCCTGAAATGTATTTTCTATATTGTACCACATTCCAGGGTAATTAAAAAGACATGCAATTAGATTTTTGCATGTCTTTTTGTATTTACTCTTCTATTCTGTGTATGAATATGCCGCTTCTGAGCTTTGGTTCAAACCAAGTAGATTTAGGTGGCATAAGCATATCTGCATCAGCCACATCAAAAAGTTCCGAAATTGACGTAGGGAACATTGAAAACGCAATTGCCATATCATTATGGACTCTGTCTTCAAGTTCTTTAAGGCCTCTTATTCCGCCTATAAAATCAATTCTCTTATCAACTCTCGGATCTCCTATTCCAAGAATAGGTGTGAGAAGGAAATCCTGAAGAACGGCTACATCAAGACCATCAACCGGGTCTTCTGATAATATGCTCTCCTTCGCAGACAGCAGATACCATTCATCACCAAGATACATTCCGAACTCACCTTTGTGTTCCGGATAAAATGCTTTTTTTCCACGGGGTTCAATGTCAAAATATTTGGAAACTGCATTAAAAAACTCTTCTTTAGTAAGACCGTTTAAATCCTTAACAACTCTGTTATATGGCATTATCATCAATTCTTCGTCCGGGAATAAAACAGAAAGGAAATAATTAAATTCTTCCTTGCCTGTATAGTCAGGGTGTTCTTCCCTTCTCTTAAGCCCTACCTTAACTGCTGATGCTGCCCTATGGTGTCCATCAGCAATATAAATCGAATTAATTGAATCAAACGCCTCCCTGATACCGTCAATATCTTTCTGTTCGGATACTTTGAATACCCTGTGTCTTATCTCATCATCATCGCAGACAAAGTCGTATATCGGAGGATGTTCCTTAACAGTGCAAATGATGTCTTTTATCTTTTCATTAGCTCTGTAGGCGAGAAAAATCGGACCTGTCTGTGCACTTGTTCTGTCAACGTGGTTAATTCTGTCCAGTTCTTTATCTGCCCTTGTTTTCTCATGCTTCTTGATTATATTATTAAGGTAATCATCAATGGAGGCACAGGCAACAATACCTGTCTGTACTCTTCCGTCCATTGTCAGCTCATAGATATAATAAGCATTATCTTTGTCTTCTATAAACACACCATCTGATATTTCTTTATCAAGCAGTCTTCTTGCCTCATCATATACAACATCCGCATATGTATCTACAGAATCGTCAAACTGTGTCTCAGGTCTGTCAATATTAAGAAACAAGAGCTCCCTGCCTTTGACTTTTTCACATGCTTCACTCCTGTTATATACATCATATGGTAATGAAGCCACATGCTTTGCAAGCTCTTTCTCAGGTCTAATACATTGAAAGGGTTTTATATCAGCCATTTTTTCTCCTTTTATTTAATAACTCTTACCTTAAGAATTCCTTCTTTGGTTGCTATCTCATCAGCAATATCCTTAGCACCGGCTTTGTCGATATCGATAATTGAATATGCGTATTCGCCTCTGCTCTGGTTCATCATCTTATCAATGTTAATTCCGCTCTGACCGAATACGGTAGTTAATCCACTGATGATATTAGGTACATTTTTATGAAGAACAGCGATTCTTCCTGCCTGTGAACATACGCCCATATCACATGCCGGGAAATTAACGGAATTTCTTATATTACCATTTTCAAGGTAATCTGTAATTTCTGCAGCAGCCATTACAGCACAGTTATCTTCTGACTCTGTTGTAGATGCTCCAAGATGTGGGAATGCAACTACTCCCTTTGTATTAGCAAGCTTAACTGATGGGAAGTCTGTAGCATATCCGGCAATCTTGCCGCTTGCAAGTCCTTCGATTACTGCATCTTCTTTAACAAGAAGATCTCTTGCAAAGTTAAGAATGATAACACCGTCTTTCATCATTGAAATTGTATCGGCATTAATCATTTCCTTAGTATCATCAAGCAATGGCACATGTACTGTGATATAATCACATGTTCTGAATACTTCTTCTCTTTCTTTTACAAGCTTAACTTTTCTTGAAAGATTAAGAGCATTCTGAACTGAAAGGAATGGATCGCATCCGATTACTTCCATACCGAGTGAAGATGCTGCGTTGGCAACAAGTACACCGATTGCTCCAAGTCCGATTACACCAAGCTTTTTGCCTTTAACTTCTCTTCCGGCAAACTTAGACTTTGCCTTTTCCATTGTCTTTCCTATATTCTCATCATCTTTATTCTCATTAACCCAGCCATTAGCTGCAATAAGATTTCTTGATGTAAGAATCATTGCTGCAATAACAAGCTCTTTAACGCCGTTAGCATTGGCACCGGGAGTATTAAATACCACAATACCCTTTTCGGCACATTTATCAAGAGGAATATTATTGACACCGGCACCTGCTCTTGCTACTGCAAGAAGGTTATCTGAAAATTCCATATCGTGCATAGCCGCACTTCTTACAAGAATGGCTTCTGCTTCATTAACATCATCTGTCTTTACAAAATCAGAGCTTAAAGACTTAAGTCCAGCCTCTGAAATAGCATTTAAACAATTATATTTGAACATCTTATCTCCTTCTATAAAACACTACCCGGGCAATACACCCGAGCAGTTATTTCTTTATGCATTTTCTTCTTCAAATTTTTTCATAAATTCAACTAACTTCTGAACACCTTCTATTGGCATTGCATTATAAATGCTGGCTCTCATACCGCCCACAGTTCTGTGTCCTTTAAGGTTCTCAAAGCCTGCTTCTTTAGCTTCTTTAACAAACTTGGCATCAAGTTCTTCATTACCTGTAACAAAAGGAACATTCATTAATGAACGATCCTTAGGAACTACTGTTCCCTTGAATAATTTACTCTGGTCAAGGAAATCATAAAGTATGGCTGCTTTCTTTTCGTTGCGTTCCTTCATTGCTGTAAGGCCGCCCATCTTCTTAATCCACTTGAATACCTTACCGCAGATATAGATGCCATAAGCAGGTGGTGTATTATATAATGAGTCATTATCTGCATGAATCTTATACTTGAGCATTGTAGGTGTTCCGGGAAGTGTATCCTCTGTAATAAGGTCATCCCTGATAATAACAATAACAACACCTGCCGGTCCGATGTTCTTCTGGACACCGCCATAGATAACGCCGTACTTTGTTACATCAACAGGTTCTGACAAGAAACATGATGATACATCTGCAACAAGTGTGTGTCCCTTAGTATTAGGAAGTTCCTTATACTTTGTACCATAAATTGTATTGTTCTCACAGATATAAACGTAATCACAATCCTCAGGTATATCAAGGTCTGAACAATCAGGTATGTACGAAAATGTCTTATCTGCCGATGATGCAAGTTCAATAGCCTCACCATAAATCTTAGCTTCCTGATATGCTTTCTTAGCCCACTGTCCTGTTACAATGTATCCTGCCTTCTTATTCTTCATAAGATTCATAGGAATCATTGCGAACTGCTGTGATGCGCCGCCCTGAAGGAAAAGTACCTTATAATTGTCAGGTATATTCATAATCTCTCTTAAATCTGCTTCTGCTTCCTTAATGATATTGTCGTATACCTTGGATCTGTGGCTCATTTCCATAACCGACATCCCGGATCCTTTGTAGTCAAGCATCTCATCTGCTGCTTCTCTTAATACTTCTTCCGGTAAAACGGCCGGGCCCGCTGAAAAATTGTAAATACGTCCCACTTTCGTGTGCCTCCTTTTGTCTTCTAAAACAATATAGTGTTTATTTTACGTCAAAAAAAATATTCAGTCAATAGACAATTGGCATTTGTGCATAAAAGTGTATATAAAAGTCTTTCATTCTGGTATGTTATAATTATTAAAATCTGGTACTTTAAATCAATCCACCCGAATGGTATTATCATAGTGTTTTCATGGAAACAGAAATACACATAAAAATTTTAAGGAAGTAAATAAAATGACAACAAAAAATTTATGCCTGGCTTCTGTTTTCACAGCCATAGTATGTCTTGTGACAAGATTTATCCAGATTCCGATACCACTCGGATATTTTAATATAGGAAACTGCATTATTTTGCTGTTCTGCTATGTAATGCCATGTCCTTACGGACTGTTCATAGGCGGCGTCGGTTCTGCAATCGCCGATTTATTATCAATGCCTGTATGGGCGTTTCCAACACTGATTATAAAAGTACTCATGCCACTTGCATTTTATGGTTTAATAAAATTATTTGATAAGTTCAGCCTTAAATATATTTTTGCGGCAATAATTTCAATGCTTATACCTTTTGCAGGTTATACTTTTGTAGGCGCTATCATAGCCGGAAGTCTCTATGCGGGATTCACCCAGATTCCGGGACTTGCCCTTGAATACGCAGCCAACGTTGTATTGTTTGCCGTACTCTGGTTTGCAGCAAAAAAGGCAGGACTGAGGAGAATTTATGAATCAGACCGATCACAATAGGCAAAATAAAATCGCCGTTATAAATGATTTTTCAGGATTTGGGAGATGCTCTATTGCAGTCTCCCTTCCTATAATTTCGCAGCTCAGAATACAATGCTGTGCCGTTCCCACATCTGTTTTTTCTAACCATACAGGTTTCAAAGAATATTTTTTTGAAGATTACACCCACAACATGGAAGAATATATAAGTAACTGGAAAAAACTTGATTTACGTTTTAAAGGTATCCTGTCAGGTTTTTTAGGTTCAAGAAAACAGATAGAAATTGTGCAGGATTTTATCCGTGATTTCCGCTCGGATGATACAAAGGTCATAATAGACCCGGTTATGGGAGACAATGGTAAACCTTATCCAACCTATACGGATGATATGTGTATGGCAATGAAAGATCTTGTAAAATATGCCGATATCCTTACCCCGAATCTGACGGAAGCATGTATTCTCACAGATACTCCGTACACACCTGAAACATTCGTAAAAAAAGATTATGAAGCCCTGCTTATGAAGATTGCCGAATACGGTGCAAAAAAGATTGTAATAACAGGAATAGACAGCGGTATTTTTCTTACCAACTATATATATGACACCGGCAAAGGTATTTATACAACAAGGCAAAAGAGGGTCGGTCATGTCCGTTCCGGCACCGGTGATGTGTTTTCAGCAATAATTGCGGCAGATGCGGTACATGACATTGATTTCAGGGAATCAGTAAAAAGAGCCTCTTCTTTTGTAAAAAAATGTATCGAAGTTACGGAAACCTTTGACATTCCGCCTACTGACGGTGTATGCTTTGAAGAAGTTCTTCATACCTTAAAATGTAACTAATAATAACAGGAGTTGACCAATATGACTATACTATATGAAGTACATGATAATTTATATGTTAATCTTACCAACAAATGTCCATGTTCCTGCACTTTCTGTTTAAGACAGACCAGGGACCATATGGAAAATTCAGGTGTTTTGTGGCTTGAAAGGGAGCCATCTTACGAAGAGGTAATCGCAGAATTCAGCAAATTCGACCTTAACAAATACAAGGAAGTTGTATTCTGTGGCTTCGGTGAACCAACTGAAAGAATAGACGTATTGTTAAAAGTTGCCAGATACGTAAAGGACACCTTTAATAAGCCGACAAGAATTAATACAAACGGGCTTGGCAATCTCGTATGTGGCAGGGACATTACCCCTGAGTTAAAAGGTCTTATTGATACTGTTTCAATAAGCCTTAATACCCCTAACAAGGAAAGATACCATGAACTTGTAAGAAGCCGTTTCGGTGATATTTCTTATGATGCAATGCTTGATTTTGCAAAAGAAGCCGTAAAATATGTGCCTAATGTTGTTATGACAACAGTTGAAACAACTATCACCCATGAAGAAGAAAAAGAATGTCAGGCAATTTGTGACCGGCTTGGTGTTAAATACAGAATACGACCATTTGAGGATTAAAAAAACAGGCAGCAATGCCTGTTTTTTTATGTAAAATCTACTGTAACTGCCAATAAATCGGTACTATATGATATGGATACACTATATCCTCTGTTAAGATTCTTAAGGTAATTCTTAACCGCGTCAACACCTTCATTCATGGTAATATTTTCATTTTCCAGAATAATCGCATATTTACCCGATTTATTCATAAATCCCTTCAGTCTGTCTGCAAGTTCTTCTGAAGAATTCACTCTCGTAACATTAGTAAATCCTGACATTCTGTACATTAAATCATTATAATCATTAGATATTCCGTTTGGAAGAGGTGTTGTTCCGATGTAATTATCTTCTGTATGTGTCTTGGATATATGATTGTAGGTACAAAGAAGATACTCATAAGAGATATTGTCTCCTCCGGGATAGTTACTTTTCCCGTTTACTACAGGGTCATCCCATGTAACGTCAATATAATACCAGTTTCCGTCTAATTTCACAGCATTCCACGCATGGGACACATTATCTGTTTTCCCCATTACCAGTGTACATGGTATACCCATCTGTTTCATAAATATATAAAAAGTAACAGAATACCCCTGGCATACACCTGTCTTATTATTTAAAAGATTACTTACATGATTGAAACTGTCACCTCTGTCATAGTACTTATCATTATATGTTGTGTTGCATACTATCCAGTTATGAACAGTTCTTATCTTCTCTGTTTCGGTCATTCCGGGCTTAATTATGCTGTTAAGAATACTGTTAATCGTATTAATATCATCTTCCGTCACATTACTGTATGATTTTGTAAGTTCGGAGTAATTATTGGAACTGCTGTAGGCAGGATATGCTGACGTATCATGCGCTGCAGGCTTGGTTGCAGGAACATTCTCATGTCCTTTAGTCTCAGTCTGTGTGGCAGGTGTCGTCTCCGGCTCTGTGGCATGGGTAGTCACATTCTCCCTCGCAGGAGTTGTCTGCGGGGTTATCTGTGGGGTTGTCTGTGCCGTTGTACCGGTTTCTTTTTCGGTACTGACTTCATCATTAGCTGTTGTTGAGGTCTCAGAAATAAATGAAGGCAGTTCATTACTGCTTTCAACATTATCCGAATCTGCTGTTTTTCTTCCGCACCCTGCCGTAAACAATAATGCAAGGGCAATCAGGACAGCATATATCTTTGCTGATTTTTTCATGAATCTGCCTCCTTTATATAATTTTTTAATTAGCAATCAAATGTTTCCATTAAAGATGCTCCCGGTGAAACCATAGGAAATACCTTATCATCTTTTTCAATATGGCAATCAAGTACGCATGGTATATTCATCGCAATGGCATCCTTAAGGGCTGCTTCAAAATCTTCCTTGGTCTCAACTCTGTATGCCTTAGCTCCAAGACCCTCTGCAACTTTAACGTAATCAACCTGGTCTTCAAGAACGGTATAAGAATATCTTTGACCATAGTAAAGTGTCTGCCACTGTCTTACCATTCCGAGTACATGGTTATTAACTATTATTTCAATAATAGGAATGTTATATCTGGTAGCTGTTGCTAATTCATTCATATTCATTCTGAAGCATCCGTCTCCGGCGATATTAATAACAATCTTGTCCTTACGGCCTAACTTGGCACCGATAGATGCACCAAGTCCGTAGCCCATTGTGCCAAGGCCTCCTGATGAAAGGAAAGTTCTAGGCTCTTTGTATTTATAATATTGGGCGGCCCACATCTGATGTTGTCCGACCTCTGTTGTAATAATTGCATTACCGTCTGTAACTTCAAAAATCTTCTCCATAAGATATGGTCCTGTAAGAATATCTTTATTGTATCTGAGCGGATATTCTTTTTTCATTTCGTAGATATGGTCCATCCACTCTTTGTGATTTTCCTTATCAAGCCTTGCATTAATTGCTTCAAGAACAACTTTGATATCGCCTACTATCGACATATCAACTTTAATATTCTTATTGATTTCGGCCGGGTCAATGTCTATCTGCAAAATTCTGGCATTGGAAGCAAATTTGCTTGTATCTCCCGTTACACGGTCAGAAAATCTTGCACCAAGAACTATTAAAAGGTCACATTCCATAACGCCGAAATTGGAAGTCTTGGTACCATGCATTCCGAGCATTCCGGTATATCTTTCACTGGTGCCGTCAAATGCGCCCTTACCCATAAGTGTATCACATACAGGGGCATCAACTTTTTCCACAAATTCGGCAATCTCGGCTGAAGCACCTGAAATTATTGAACCACCGCCTACAAATACAAATGGCTTTCTTGCTTTTTTAATCATATCTATCGCTTCAGCAATTTCATTACTGTCAATATTTTTATTAACTTCAGGTACAACCGGTGTTTTGTACTCATAATCTGCCATTTTGGCGGTTACATCCTTAGGAATGTCAATGAGTACAGGGCCCGGACGGCCTTCTTTAGCTATTCTGAACGCATCCCTGATTACATCAGCGAGTTTATTAACGTCCTTTACAATAAAGTTATGTTTGGTAATAGGAAGTGTCACTCCAACAATATCAATTTCCTGAAAACTGTCTTTTCCAAGAAGTGGTACTCCTACGTTACATGTTATGGCAACAACCGGAACTGAATCCATATACGCCGTTGCAATTCCTGTTACAAGATTAGTAGCTCCGGGACCTGATGTGGCAAAACATACTCCAACCTTGCCCGTAGCTCTTGCATATCCGTCAGCAGCGTGGCTGGCACCCTGCTCATGGCTTGTAAGAATATGTTTTATCTCATCTGAATGTTTATAAAGTTCATCATATACATTAAGTATTGCTCCTCCCGGATACCCAAATACTGTGTCTACTCCTTGTTCTTTGAGACACTCTATTAAAATCTGTGAACCTGTTAATTGCATGTCAACTCTCCATTATCTATATTATTTTATCTCTAAAACAGCACCTTTATCTGCTGATGTAACCATCTTTGCATATCTTGCAAGATATCCCTTTGTTACCCTTGGTTCTCTAGGCTGCCATTTTGCTTTTCTTTCTGCTAAAACTTCGTCACTAACATCTACATTGATTGTATTGGCAGGAATATCAATTTTAATGATATCTCCTTCTTCGATAAGTGCGATTGGTCCGCCTACCGCTGCCTCAGGTGATACATGTCCTATTGACGCACCTCTTGATGCACCTGAGAAACGTCCGTCAGTAATGAGCGCAACGCTTGAACCAAGACCCATACCTGCGATTGCTGATGTAGGATTAAGCATTTCTCTCATACCGGGACCACCCTTAGGGCCTTCATATCTTATAACAACTACGTCTCCGGCAACAATTTTGCCACCCTTAATAGCTGCAATGGCATCCTCTTCACAATCAAACACCCTTGCCGGACCTTCATGTACAAGCATTTCAGGAACAACCGCAGAACGCTTTACAACACATGAATCAGGTGCAATATTACCTCTTAATACGGCAATTCCGCCTGTTGCAGAATATGGATTGTCAATAGGTCTGATAATTTCAGTATCTTTATTAACACATCCTTCGATATTTTCGCCTACAGTCTTACCGGTTGCAGTAATCAAATCTGTATAAAGAAGGTTTTTCTTATTAAGCTCATTCATAACGGCATAAATTCCGCCTGCCTCATTAAGCTCTTCCATATAATGATGTCCTGCCGGAGCAAGATGACAAAGATTAGGTGTCTTTGCACTGATTTCATTAGCAATATCAAGATTGAGCTTAACACCTGCTTCTTTTGCAATAGCAGGAAGGTGAAGCATTGTATTAGTTGAACAACCAAGTGCCATATCAACTGTAAGTGCGTTCATAAAAGCTTTCTCTGTCATAATGTCAAGGGGACATATATTCTTTTCAAGAAGTTCCATAACTTTCATACCGGCATGTTTTGCGAGCTTGATTCTGTCCGAATATACGGCAGGAATTGTACCGTTGCCGCGTAATCCCATACCGATAGCTTCTGTAAGACAGTTCATACTGTTAGCTGTATACATACCTGAACATGAACCGCATGTAGGACATGCTTTATTCTCATATTCGTCAAGTTCTTCTGCTGTTATTTTGCCTGCGGTATAAGCACCTACTGCCTCAAACATACTTGAAAGACTTGTCTTACAGCCTTTCACATGACCTGCAAGCATTGGTCCACCACTTACAAATACTGTAGGAACATTAACTCTTGCTGCAGCCATTAATAAACCCGGTACATTCTTATCACAGTTAGGAATCATTACCATTGCATCAAAAGCGTGTGCTGTTGCAAGGCACTCTGTTGAGTCTGCAATAAGGTCTCTTGTTACAAGTGAATATTTCATTCCTACATGTCCCATTGCAATTCCGTCACAAACGGCAATTGCAGGTACTACAACAGGTGTTCCGCCTGCCATGGCAACTCCGAGCTTAACTGCTTCTACTATTTTATCAAGGTTCATATGACCGGGAATAATTTCATTATATGAGCTGACAATACCTACCAAAGGCTTGTCCATTTCTTCTTTGGTAAAACCTAATGCATTAAATAAAGATCTGTGAGGAGCCTGCTGTACTCCTTTTTTAACTGAATCGCTTTTCATAATATCCTCCTAAATTCTCTCGGCAATCAAATCGCCCATCTCGGTTGTTGAAGTAAGCTTCATGCCTTCTGACATAATATCTGTAGTTCTGTAACCCTCTGCAAGAACCTTTTTAACTGCATTTTCGATAGCATCCGCTGCTTCATCAAGGTCAAAAGAATATCTTAACATCATTGCTGCAGAGAGAATTGTTGCTATAGGGTTAGCTATATTTTTACCTGCTATATCAGGTGCTGAACCATGGGATGGTTCATAAAGTCCAAGCTTTGTCTTACCAAGGCTTGCGCTTGAAAGCATACCGATTGAGCCTGTAATCATACTTGCCTCATCGGATAAAATATCACCGAACATATTCTCAGTTAAAATAACATCAAACTGTCCCGGATTCATAACAAGCTGCATTGCACAATTATCTACAAGCATATCTGTATATGTTACTTCAGGATAATCTGCCGCAACTTCTTTAACTATCTTTCTCCATAATCTTGAGCTGTCAAGGACGTTAGCCTTGTCAACGCTGATAACATTCTTACGACGCTTCATTGCAATATCAAATGCCTTGATTGCAATACGTCTTATCTCGTCTTCGTTATATTTAAGGGTGTCAACTGCCGTTACAACGCCATCTATTTCCTTGGTATATCTTTCGCCGAAATAAAGACCGCCTGTAAGTTCTCTCATAATGACCATATCAAATCCGTCACCGATAATCTCACTCTTAAGAGGACAGGCATCCTTAAGTTCATCATAAAGATATGCCGGACGCATATTTACAAAAAGTTCAAGTTCCTTACGAATCTTAAGTAATCCTGCTTCAGGTCTTAACTCAGGTGCTACATCATACCATCTTGAATTACCCACGTTACCGCCTACTGCTCCAAGTAAAACAGCGTCTCCTGCTTTGGCAATTGCTACTGCCTCATCTGTAAGTGGTACTCCGTACTCATCAATAGAACATCCACCCATAAGAATCTTAGTATAATTAAGCTTAAAATCATACTTTCTGCCTGCCGCATCAAGTACCTTTACCGCTTCTGCCACAATTTCAGGTCCAATTCCATCGCCCGGAATAACTGTTACATTGTAATTACTCATTTCTATCTACCTCTGTATCTAATTTAGTACCTCTTTTCCGACTGCGTCATATACACATAGAGAGTACATTAAGTATAATTTTATCTCATACATGCATAAAATACAAGGATATAATTTTAATCAAATATGTTGATGTATTTTACATTTCATGGCTCTATATCAATATCATGTCCGGAAAACGTTGCCGTTTAGCGGATAATCTCCCATAATATCGATAATGAAGAAATTATCAGACTTTCTGTTTTTGGATATAAAATGGCACCCGCCATTTCTGACAGATGCATATGTAACCACATTATTATTT
>ENA-UBIY01000800-UBIY01000800.1-human-gut-metagenome-genome-assembly--contig:-NODE-800-length-11691-cov-5.784290_pt1 | contig 11691 bp, 7 predicted proteins | sample MGYA00244945_ERZ654882 | MGnify/ENA primary metagenome ERZ654882 (study PRJEB26926, sample SAMN06164824) | human gut metagenome | biome: ENVO:00009003; feature: ENVO:2100002; material: ENVO:00002003...
GCGACCGCCTCCTAAGCGGTAGGTCGGGTGTTCGAATCACCTCGGGAACGCCATAATGTGGAGACAAAAAAGATGTCTCCTGCGAAAAGCCCGAATATATCGGGCTTTTTTGCTACCCAAAGGTAAACAAAAACGAATGAAGGCGAAATGGGGTCTGTTTATGACCGAACAGAAAAAGAATACTATCATAACAAGCGGCATCGCTGTACTTGCCGTGATACTGGCATATTGCTTCCGAATTGTGGGCAGGGGCAGCTTCTACCCGATGCTGTTTTCCTATCTGCGCAGCTTTATCTATATCGGTCTGTTCGCCGCCTGGGGGCTCTCCGTCCGTCAGCGGATCGTGCAAAAGCAGGTGTGCAGGTTTATGACGGTCACCGCAGTACTGCTCATCATATGGATGGTAGTCCGTTCGGCAAAGTATTTTATATTCTGGCAGCCGGATGCCGTCCGTTACCTGTGGTATCTGTTCTATCTGCCCATGCTGTTTGTGCCTATGCTGGCACTGCTGATCGCCATGTCATTGGGAAAGCCGGACGAATACAAATTCCCCAAGGGAATGTCGATTCTGTGGATCATCTCCGGCACATTGCTTCTGCTCGTGCTCACAAATGACCTGCACCAATTCGTATTTACCTTTCCGAAGGACGCCGCCGTGTGGACAGACAAAAACAACGGCTACTCGATAGGCTACTTCATTATTGTAGGCTGGCAGGTGCTGTGTGCCTTTGCCGCACTCGTAATTATGGTTTTCAAATGCCGTGTGCAAAAAGGAAGGCTCCACTTTCTGCCCATTGTTCCTATGCTGCTGACGATCGTTTACAGCGTGCTTTACTATGCGGGTGCGGATTGGCTGCTCCACTTGTTCGGCGATATTGCCGCATTCCAAAGTGTGATGTATATTCTGACCTTTGAGCTTTGCATCGCCTGTGGATATATACATTCAAACAGCCGTTATGTGGACTTGTTTGCCTCCTCTGTCGGCACATCGGCAGAGATCACCGACAAGGACTTTACCGTTCGGTATGCAGCTGTAAACACTGCGCCTATCTCAAAGGAAACGATAAAAAAAGCCGAGCAAAGCCCGGTCACAATGGGCGGCTTGACCGTTCACACCATGCCCATTGATGGCGGCTATGCCGTATGGACAGAGGATGTGTCGGCTTTGCGTGACATCAAGGAGGACTCCGAGCTTCTTGCAGACGAGCTTGCCGACAGGAACGAAATACTCCATTATGAATACAAGCGTGAAGCCAAGCGCCGCAAGGTGGAGGAGCAAAACCGCCTGTATGATCTCCTGCGTTCCGCTACACAGACGCAGATTGACCGCATTGCAGAGCTCACTAAGGAATACCGCCGAATCTCAAGCACCGATCCCGACAGTGCCAAAACGCTCCTTGCCGAGATTGCCGTGCTGTGCAGCTATATTAAACGTCGCAAGCATCTGACGCTCCTTACCGACCGAGATATTAAAATAGCGGAAACGGAACTCCACCGTGCATTCAATGAGTCCCTCCAAACGCTGAAGCTGTTGGGCGTCCGCAGCTCGCTCTATGTGGACGAATCTCTTTCCATGCTCTCCGGCAAAACGGCGACTGCTGTATTTGATTTTTATGAATCGGTTATTGAAGCCGACATTTTGAATTTAACAGGCATACAGGTTAGCCTCATAAAGGCAAACGGCTTGCGCTTGTCACTAAATGTGTGCTGCAAAGCCGACCTTTCCGCTTTGGTAAGCGGAGACAGTATCCGCTGTGAAAAAGAGGATGACGAGGAATACCAGCACCTTGTATTTGAAGCGAAAGAAGGTGACAGGAAATGAGTGCATTTTCTTCCCTTTCTGAATTTTGGCAGACCATGCTGCCGTTTATCATGCTTGTGGAGATCGTCCTTGAGATCGGGCTGTTTATGTATCAGCTTCTTCGCAGCAATAAGCCGGTGCGCAGCCTGCTGAGTCTGGCAGTCATGGCGGTGATGATCCCGCTGCTATTCTCCGTTTCTCAGGCAGATCCCGATAATATCGGGGACGCATTTCTGCTGGACGCACCGTGGCTGATATTTGCCGCTGCCATTTTCCTTGCGGCAGTTCACTTTGCCATTGCTCTGCCACGGGAATACCGCCGTAAAAAGAACGAGCTCTCACCGTTCTCCATTAAGGAAGCAACGGATAAGCTGCCTATGGGCATCTGCTTTGCCGACCCGAACGGCAGGATCATCCTGTGCAACAACCGTATGCGCAGGCTCTCCTTTGCCCTTTGCGGCCACGAGCTGCAGATCAAAAGCGATATGGAAAATGCCCTGAACGTACCGGACAGATCCGTAACCGTCAAGGATGATTGCTACATCCTGCCCGACAAGACCGTCTGGCAGTTTCGCACACAAAATATCACCGTGGACAGCGATGACCGCTGGCAGCAGATAACGGCGCACAATGTAACCGAGCTGTATAACGGCTACCAAAAGCAAGAGGAAATAAATGAAGAACTGGCAGAAGTCAATCGAAAGCTCAGGAAGATGTACGCTCGCATGGAGAACGATGTCAAAGAGAAGGAAAGCCTTGACCTAAAGGTCTATATTCACGATACCATCGGGCGAAGCCTCCTGACCATCCGTGACATCATAGACAGCGGAGAGGATACTGAGCGAAAGCTTGAGGCGCTGCAAAATGCCATCGGTATGCTGGCAAGCAACCGTGTCACCTCTGTCAGCACAATGGACGAGGTAAAAAGAACCGCACAGCAGCTTGGCGTGGCTGTAAAAATCGACGGCTACCTGCCCCGTGATACCGCAGCCGAGGAGCTGACCGTTGCTGCCGCCAAGGAGTGCGTGACCAACTGCATCAAGCACGCAGACGGGAATGAAGTATATATCCGCATTGCCCAGCGTGGCGAACGCTATGATGTTACCATAACCAACAACGGTAAAATACCCACAGAACCGATAAAGGAGGGCAGCGGCCTGTCAACGCTTCGCCGCAGTATTGAAAGCTCCGGCGGTGAAATGCATATTTCACACAATCCACGCTTTGCTCTTCTGATTACGATTCCCGCAAAGGAGATCAGCCTATGATAAACACCATACTTGTAGAAGATGATCTATACATCCAAAAGCACTTTGTCGATCGTCTTGCGGCAGACGGCGAGTTTCATCTTGTCGGCGTTTTCCGTGACGCCTTTGAAGCGGAAAAGCACTGCGACGCCACCGTAAAGCTCGTCCTTATGGATGTGCAGACGCAGCATAAGCATTCCGGTCTTGCCGCCGCAGAGCGCATCAAAAAGGCTTTTCCGCAAATCAAAATCGTTGTGGCTACCTCGCTTGTCGATCCCCAAGTTTTGCAAAGAGCCAAAATGGGTGCTGCCGACAGCCTGTGGTATAAGGACCACGGAACAGAGGAGCTGATGAGCGTGGTAAAGCGCACTCTGGCAGGCGAAAAGGTATTCCCCGATACCGCTCCGGCCATTGAAATGGAGGGTACGATGTCCGATGTCTTCTCGCCCCGGCAGTTAGACATCCTACGCCTTTATATAAAGGGCTTTACCTATCAGGAAATTGCCGATAAGCTGGGCATCTCCAAAAACGGCGTTCGCTGGAACCTGGACGATATGGTGGAAAAGAGCGGCTTTGAAAGCAGAGAAGCGCTGGTTGCAACCGCCATTGAAAACAAGCTCATGGTAATCACCTTAAAAGACGAATAAACAAAACTGAACCCCTTGGCTGTACGGTCAAGGGGTTTTTCGCGCCCAAAAGGCAAAAATCTTTGAAAAAATCGGGATTTTTCTTCTGTTACTGGCACAAGTGCCAGTGACAAACGCCAAAAAATCAGTATAATAGATAATGTAAGATTAGGATTGTGCTTTTAGAAGGTGGTGATGAATGATGAAAAAAATCGTTCTGGACATTCAAAGCGATATCCATGCGCACACCATGGAGCGAATGCTGATGCAAAAATTGGACGATTGCCAAGTTGTGATCTCCGAGTCGCCGGACGCAACCGCCGAGTGGTGCAAAACGCATCGACCGGATGTGCTTTTAATGGAGGTCAAGGCGTATTCGCCCTGGATGTTCAAAGAACGAATGGCAATCCGTGACAAGGTAAAACGGAACACGGAAAACTGTCGTGTCATTCTCTTTGTGGATGATGATACAGATGAAGATTTGACCGAAAAGGTACGGCAGGCAAAGCGCGAGGGTCTGATAGACGCTTTTCTCTTCGGTTCGGTATCCGAAAACTACTTTGCTTCGGTCATCGACAGTGTTTAAATCAGGCAACACAAAAAGCATAAAAATCTTCAAAATAATTATGAGGGAGGAATAATAGTATGACAAAAACGAACAAACGAAGGCGCGTCGCCAGCGTCCTGTTGGCGCTTGTGATGCTGTTCTCACTGATGCCGAGTCAGGAGCTTCATACCCATGCCTTTTGGGAGGACTACGACCAAGGCACAGATTGTCTCTACTGCGACCACTACCACTGGGCTGAGAATATGTGCGACGGTTGTGGGTTCTGCACCGTTGACTGCAACTCCGACTGCTTCGCTGAATTTCACTGCAACGATTGTGGTGAGTGTCTGTTCAATACACCCAATTGGTGCGATCAATGCTACAAATGCGCGGACTGCATGGAGGAAACGCACTGCTCGACCTGCGGCAAATGCTACATCGGCGAGGATGACCAGCTATGTGGCGAATGCTATAAGGGTCCCTGCTGCTCCATAACCATTTGCGACTCCTGCGGCTTCTGCGATGACTGTGCAAACGATGACAGCGACCCGATGCACTGCTCGCTTTGCAACAGCTGCTTCGGCTCGGTGGACGAGTGCGTGGACGACGATGATACCGGCGTCATCCACTGCATCGATTGCCACACATCCTGCGAACAGTGCGAGGAATGCCTGCTGAACCAGGAGTCCTGCGAGGACTGCGGTCTGTGCCTGGAGTGCTGCCGAGATAACTCCGAGGGCGGTGGCTGTCCGGACGGCGAGACCTGCGTGGAAAGCGCCGAGTGGGACGAGCACATCTGTCAGGGCTGTGACGGCTGGGTCACAGATAAGGAGGACGAGGATGAATTCTGCGAAACCTGCGAGATGTGCAAGGAGTGCTGCGAGGGAATGTGCGCAATGGACACGGACTATGCGGATCACTTCTGTGAGGACTGCGGCCTGTGCTTCCACGACAGCGATCCCTGCGAGGACGGCTGCGATCAGCGCTGCAAGGACTGCTGCCGAGATGCCGTAAGCGCTATGGGCTGCGATCATGACGACTGGTGCTTCAGCGACTCTGATTTTGAGGATCATCTGAAGACGGAGCATTCCGGCGCCGGACATACCCACATAGCCTCCGCCACCTGGGCGGCTGACGGAACGCAGCACTGGCACCCCTGCCGCTATTGTGACGATAAAAAGCTGAATGCCGCCAACCATGAATTTGACGCCAAGGGCGTGTGCAAGGTCTGCGACTACATCAGCGGCAGTTCCATCGTCATCAACCGCCAGCCGAGGGGCGTCAAGTGTAAGACCTCTATCTACAGCAGCGGCGATTATGACGAAGAGCCGGAAAACGACCTGCTGTACAGCGAACATAACTGGGTCACCTTCTCTGTCTCGGCAAAGAGCCTGAAAGGCGACGAGCTGACCTATCAGTGGTATCAGAAGAATAATGCGAATCCCACGGCGGCGCCCTACAAGCTGCCGGAGAAAGATTACTATGTGGACGTGAACACCCCAACGCTGAGGCTGTCGGTTTCCGCCGAGGCCTGCATGGATGACTACTCCTACTACTGCGTCATCGGCAGAAAGGGCGACCCTTCGGACACCATGAAAACGGCGGAGGCAAAGCTGACTGCCACCCATGCCTACAGCCATAAGCAGGCGGGTGTGCGTGTGCCCACGGAAGACAGCGAGAGAACGCCGAAATACAATGTCACTTGGGTCGATAAGCATGGGGTTACCCATGACGGTGTCGTGGGCGGCGACCCGAAATGCGACGGCCAAAAGCTCCCGTGCCTGTTTGAAGCAGGCTATTACGAACCGCATTATATGACCACCGGCTCCAAGGAGCGCATCTTCCCGCATACCTTTGTGCTTGACATTAGCTATGACGCAGTGGGCGGCGGCAGAGTCGATGTGCTCAGATGTTCCGTCTGCGACTATATCGTTCCTGTGAAGAGCCATGTCCATGATTACGGCTGGAACTGGGACTGCACCGGCTTCGGCAGTATCTATGAGTATACCTTCAACATTGGCGGCTCGACCAAGACGGTGGAGCAGCTCATCCTTGAATCCGGCTATGCCCACCCAGAAAAGTGCAAGGTTCCCGGCTGCGAGGAGTTCATCATGGTTCCCCATAGCTGGGGCCGCTGGAATGTGGTCAAAAACCCTGATACCGAGGGCGATAAAGGCGGCATGGAGGCTGAATGCAGCGTCTGCGAATACAAAGAGACGAAAGAAATTGACGGCGATTGGACAAAGGACACCGCCCTTGTGACGGTGAAAAACGGTCGGGCAACCCGTATGATCGTCAAGCCAGGCGACAAGATCAGGCTTTATCCCGAGGAGAGAACCGGTCAGAAAGCCATCGGCTGGAAGGTGGAGTATCGCCGCGAATACAATGAGTATGACATCATACCTGTTACTAGAAATTGGAATACCAATGAGGCGAAGACCCTGTTCAAGCTGGTGACCAACGGCTCCGCCCTTGAGTGGGGCTGCACGATCCCAGAGTTCAGCGCCATGGGTGCCCCCGGCGGCGGCAGTTTCTTCTTTGAGCCTGTCTATGCAAGCTGTGACCACAGCGGAGGCACAACGCTGCTCAACGCGAAGGAGCAGGTCTGCGACCGTAAGGGCTACACCGGCGACACCGCCTGCGCAGATTGCGGCGGCACCGTAAAGGGCGAGACCGGCGACTTCAGGCATAGCGGTCCCCTTGAACTGCGGGATGTAAGAACGGCGACCTGTACAGAGAGGGGCTATTCCGGCAACCAGTACTGCACATCGTGCGACAGGATCGCGCATAAGGGCGTCTCTACCCCGTCCCTCCACGAAATTGCCGATAACTGCAAGCTGATCAATGAGGTTAAGCCAGGATGCACCACCTCAGGCTATAGCGGTGACCAGCAGTGCACAGCCGGCTGCGGACAGATTATCCGCTACGGTCATGTCGTTAATAAGCTCAGCCACGACTGGGACGGCGGCAAACCCGCAAAACAGGGCAAGAGCGAAGGAATTCTCTACACCTGCCAGCGCGCCGACTGCGGCGAGACAAGGTTCGTCAGAAGCCCCGCCGCGACCGAGTTCACGGTCACGGTCATCAAGGGCACGGCCTCCGTTGCCGCAGGGACACCTATCACGGACAAGATCGCGCAGAACACCGTTGTGACCGTTACGGCGGACGCACCGGAAGCAGGCAAGGTCTTTGACAAGTGGGTCGTGCTGGAAGGCAATGTCACTCTGACAGACGCCACCAAGGCGACTACCACCTTCACCATGCCCGGCAATGATGTGAAGCTCGAGGCCACCTATAAGGATGCGCCTCCAAGCCATACCCACAGCTACGGCACCGAGTGGAAGTATGACGACACCGATCACTGGCATGAGTGCGAGTGTGGCGATAAGGCCAATATTGAGGCTCACAGTGCCAGCGAGTGGATCGTTGACACGGCAGCTACCGAAACCGCCGACGGAACTAAGCATAAGGAATGCACCGTCTGCAAGAAGGTTCTTGAAACCGCACCGATCCCTGCAACAGGCAGCAATCATACCCACAGCTACGGTACAGAGTGGAAGTATGACGGCACCAACCACTGGCATGAGTGCGAGTGCGGCGACAAGGCCGACACGGCAGCACACAACTTCCAGTGGGAGATCGACAAGGCCGCTACCAAGGAGGCCACCGGCATCAAGCACGAGGAATGCACCGTTTGCGGCGCCAAGCGCAGCGAGAATACGGTCATCGACAAGCTTCCCGACGGCGGCAACACAAGCAATACAGGCAGCAGTGGTAATAACACCAATAAGCCAGGAAATGACGACTCCACCAAGTGTCCTCAGACCGGTGACAGCAGCAACCACATCGGTTGGCTGGCTGCTCTGTACGTCAGCGGCGGCGTTCTGACTCTGCTGGGCGTAAGCGGCAAAAAGAGAAAGAAATCCGAGGTTGAATAAGCCAACGCTTCCGAAATCGAAATAGCCTAAACACAATAGGCGGTGACGGATCATTCCGCCACCGCCTATTTTCCTGAAAGCGAGCTTGCCAGCAAGTCCCTTTCCGAAAGGCGGCAAGCGACACACACATTCTGATTGTGTATCCCCAGCCGAACGGTGACGGCAATCTCCGGCGCTCTTTCTTTATGCCTTCGACACGCCCGTTCTTTGAAAACCGAATAGTACAGCGCATCCTTTTGTAGGGCGGAATTTTTTATGCCTAAAAGCAAATTTACTCACTGTCAAAAGCTTGAACTCACTACAAATAAAAAAACGGTAACACCAGCAGGAAGTTATTTTCCTGCTAATGTTACCTCATTTACAAGTATCACAAGATTTAAAGGGGAAATGATAAAGTCTTTGTAATGCTTATCGTAATTCTTGTAGCTTTACGCTTAATTCTTGTAAATGTTTTTTGGCTCTTTAGCTTGATAGCCACCATACATTGATGCACATCCGCAGGCAGCTATACCCATTCTCTTAGTTGCTCTGGCAATAAGGCTGGCAAGCAATTTCTTAAATGATCTCATTCTTATCACACCTCTTTTCTTTGATCTTCGCTGATATTATTAAAACTGCAATTAATAGATTTGTTAACAGGATCATAGATCCAACCATCTGATATCTATTGATAATCGCCCCGCCAAACAGATCAAGCAACAGAAAAACTATCATTCCCATCGCTTTGAACTTTGGCTTTTTATCTTTTTCTATAGGCTTATTTTTGTTCTCCACAGGGCAGAATACAAAAGCTATTATCTCCTCAAACACCACAAAGGCAACTATCACCCATATATTTATATATCCGCATACCTTGTCATTAAGAAAAGCTGTAGCAATAAATGTTGAACACATCAGCAAATTGCATCTGAAATATGTATCTGCATGATACCCTCCGGTAATAACCCTGACAGCAATAAACACTGCCAAATATATTACGCTTTCCAGCAAATGCCCTGTCAATGCTCCCATAAGCAATACAAGCACAATGTTTAACATTGATGAAATAGTTATTTCTATGCCATACCGATAAAAATCCTGTACCTCATCTGCTTTGCCGATAGCTTCCTGCTCGGTCAAAAAATTAAGTATACCCGATACAACAAGATCCATAAACTATCGCCTCGCTTTTGTCTTACCCTAATTTGAATTTTACTAGAATAACAGCAATATGTCAAGCTTTTTGGAATGAGTTGCAGGTTTTTGTCACGAAATGCAGCAACGGTCCGGAACAATTAGTTCAGGACCGTTGTATCTGCCATCAATGTTACCTGACAGCAAAACATTCCCTCCGACTCATAGAAATCGCATCTGCCGTTATATTTTCTTGCTATCTCTCTGATTATTGAGGTCCCCAGACCATGCTGTTTTTTATCAGCCTTTGTGGTCGTAAGCCTTGGATTACTATCCATAACAGAATGATCTATTGAATTTTTTATCAAAAACGTATATGTATCCGTTTCTCGGTCGATCTTCAGATACAGAAATTTATTTGCGTCGTCGGCTATTTCCTTGCATGCCGTTATAGCATTCTCCAACGTGTTGCTCAACAGATCGCAAAGGTCAGTTCCCTTTATTCCCTCAAAATCTGAAACTGTTATACATGATATTTTTATCCCCAAGGAAGAAGCCATCGTAAGCTTTGCGTTAACGATAGCATTTACAATATTATTTTTCGTTTTAACATAGGACTCCGACTTCTCGATAAGGTCAAAGCTTTCTGAGATAAATTTTCTCGTTTCATCTATTTTTTGGACTTTCAACAGTTCATTGACCGTTTCATATTTGTCTTTTATATCATGCCTTAGTTTTCTCATGGCGTCATATTGCGACTCGGCGTTTCCGATAAACTGCTCAAGATACTGCTCTCTTAGTTTGACTATCTCCATTTCCTTGAGCTTCCGATTCTTTTTTATCAAAGAATTTATTATCCAGAATATAAGTATATTAAGAACAAAGACAAGCATATATGACAGATTTATATACAGCCTATGGCCATCGTCTGCCGAAAGTGACAGTTCATGTATTACCATAACGAGAGAAAACGAAATAATAAGCACTGCAATTATCGTCACCCAATCTGAAGCCGTATAATCATCTGTATGTTTAAAGGCCATCAGTATTAATCTAAATACAATGAATATAGAGATCTGGATCATTATAAGCGTCACAAATCTAAGCAAGCTTTGTTCGACCACAAGCTCCCTGAGGGATATTTTAAAAAATGACGATACAGCATTTAGTTCCAATGACGTTATCAACAAGATCGCAACCTGCGAGAGGGATATGGAAAGAAATTTCTTTACAGCATTGTCACTAAAAATGCAAAACGCAAAAACAAGCAGACTTGCCCAGTACAAAGCACTTCCAAAGCCCTCAATTACAGTGAAATAATTAAAAGCAGTGACCAGACAGCCTTCACAAACGGCAAATATAACAGCCCATATCTTAGCCCTTTCATGAGATCTTGGCGTAAGAAATCTATATATAAACCATGTTTCCAGACCGCCCTGATAAAAGTTTATCAAGATCTCAAATATCGTCCACAATGTAATAGTCATCACTTTCTCCTCAGATATTCAGTCAAAGCGTCGTCAACTGCATTCTTATATCCTCGGCTCATGGGAAGCTCTGAACCGCTTTTGAAGATCACTGTTTCATTTGAACGGCTTATATTAAAAACATATTTCAGATTGACGATATATTTTTTATGCACCCGTATAAAATCAAATTTACGATAAGCTTCTTCTATCTCGCCAATGCTATCTCTGACTGCAATGGTATCCTTATTATTTGCAAAATGATATATGATGCTGTGGCTATTGCTCTCTATATAAGTTACATCCCGAAACTTTACAGAGATCCTTCCCTGCTCCCTATTCTCCAAAACCACTGTCTTTTCCTGCTTCAGTGCGTCCGTCAACTGTCCTGCTACCATATGGAGCCTATCCTTCATAACATCAGCATCAGGATCTTTGCAGATAAAATTCAGCGGTCTGAAATTAAAGCTGTCATAAACCAGCTCCTGATGACTTGTCACAAAGATCACGAAGCAATTACCATTCTGACCTAGCTGCCGCGCGACTTCAAAACCGGTCATTTCAGGCATATCAAGGTCAAGAAATATAGCCGAAAAAGGCTTTTTACCATGGCAGTAAAAAAAGCTCTCAGCTTTGGTAAACGTTTCTATTTCAGCCTTGACCGACCTTGATTCAAGTTCATTTGCCAGCATAGATTTAAAAAACTGAAGAAAAACAGCATTATCATCACAAACTGCGATCCGCATTTTTTCACGTCCTTTTATAACATAGTCTATGTACGATTTTATATTACCATAATTATACCGTAAGGTCAAGCCATAAAACCAGCAATAAGCACCTAGCGTCAAGACCACACCTGGCGGCAAACAAAAGGCGCTGTAAAAAAAGCGCAACAAAACCCGTGGATTTCCTCGATATGGAAGCCCACGGGCTTTAATATATCACACAGCAAA
>ENA-UBIY01000813-UBIY01000813.1-human-gut-metagenome-genome-assembly--contig:-NODE-813-length-11593-cov-4.129312_pt1 | contig 11593 bp, 9 predicted proteins | sample MGYA00244945_ERZ654882 | MGnify/ENA primary metagenome ERZ654882 (study PRJEB26926, sample SAMN06164824) | human gut metagenome | biome: ENVO:00009003; feature: ENVO:2100002; material: ENVO:00002003...
CTGCTTCGGTGACCGTATCGGCTGATAAGGACGCGGTCGTATATGATGAACGTACGCATGTGGCCGAACTGGCAGTTCCGGCAGGAGCCGTAAAGGAAGATACCGAGATCACGATGACCGAATATCTGAAAGGTGCGAAAGCCGGAGCCGACCATGCCAGTCTTTCGACAATCAATTGTACACCTGACGGACTGAAATTTGAGAAGAGCGTGGAAGTGACGGTCAAGAACGCGACCAGCAACGCGATCAGCTTTGCCGATGTAAAGCATTTCGTGGAAGATGGCAATGCTTGGAAGGAAGTGGGCATGGCCGATTTTGATGCGGACCGTAATGTTTATGCCTGCACTTTGGACGGTTTCTCCAACCACTCTTTCGGTCCGGTTTATTCGGTATCCGATGCTGGAAGCTCGACGGAAAACTTGTCTACCGTCACAATCGACAACTTAGGCAAGATGGCTGCCGCAGAACAGGAAGTTACAGGCAAGCAAAAAATCGGCTGGGAGATCCAGGGCGACTTGAAACAGTTGTTGGGCAGCGCGTTCTCCGCTTTGAGCAGTTCTGATCTCGAAAGTCTGGCCAACCAGCTGAACGCGGCGATTACGTCTACCAAAGGTTCGACTGCCGGTGTGGAAGAAATTCCTTTCTCTTTAGGTACGGCCAAGGCTGATGGCGACCAGAAAGTGACGATCGACATGAAGGCCAAGAAGAACCTCTCTTCCTTCTCTGTCAATTTCAACTACCAGGGCCGTGTCGTTCCGTTCAGCGTGGAAATTGCAACGTACGCAGGTGTAAGCACGACGATCACCAAGGAAGGCGGCGCAAGCCATCCGGGACATTCCGGCGGTGCTATCCAATAAACCGTAATTACTTATTTTAATCAGGAAAGAAGAGTGAAAATCTGGAATTATATGTTGATGTGCGTGGTGGTACTCTGTACCTCCTGCGCATCTTCCAAGAAAGTGGTTTACTTGCAGGATGTCGTCCCGCTGAAGCAGCAGGATATCAAGCAGAAGTACGAGGTGTATGTCCATAATGACGATTTGCTGGCGATCATGGTGAACAGCAAGAACCCGGAACTGGCGTTGCCGTTCAATATGCCGATGGTATCGTACCAGTTGGGAAGCGAAAGCGGAGGACAGCAGCGTGTGCTGGGCTATCTGGTGGATACCAATGGGGACATCGATTTCCCGATCCTCGGCAAGTTGCATGTGGCGGGGCTGACTCGTTTGCAGTTGACCGATATGATCAAGCAACGCCTGATAGACGAGGACCTGATCAAGGACCCGATCGTGACGGTGCAGTTCCTGAACTACAAGGTGTCGGTGATGGGTGAAGTGAACCGTCCGGGATCGTTCAATATCTCCGGCGACCGTATCACCCTGTTGGAGGCCTTGAGTATGGCGGGCGACCTGACGATCTACGGACGACGCGACCGGGTGGCCGTGATCCGCGAGAAGGACGGGAAGCGGATGATCCTGATGCATGATCTCCGTTCGTCCGATATCTTCAATTCTCCTTGCTATTATTTGCAGCAGAACGATATCGTGTATGTCGAACCGAACAAGGCGAAAGCGGGGCAGAGCGAGATCAACCAGAACAAGTCGGTGGGAGTGTGGTTGTCCGCCGCTTCGATCCTGGTTTCCATCGCGTCTCTGATTGTGACATTAACAAAGTAAAAAAAGAGAACCTATGAACACAGAACAAGAAACGAACACCCGCGTGGAAGAGAGCGAATTGAACCTGGGGGACATCCTGCAAACGGTGTTGGCTAACTGGTATTGGTTTGTTCTGTCTGTCGTGGTATGTGCCGGAGCGGCGTTCCTCTATCTGAAGTGGGCGCCCAAGGTATATACCCGGACGGCTTCGGTACTGATCAAAGATGATGCGAAGGGCGGTGCGATGAGCGAGTCGGCCGCTTTCGAGGATCTGGGGCTTTTCGGTACGAAGCGGAATGTGGATAACGAGGTGCTGGTATTCAAGTCCAGGCGGTTGATGACCGAAGTGGCGCGTAACCTGCATCTGGATGTGAGCTACACGGTAAAAGACGGGCTGCGGACGGTGGAACTGTACACTCAGTCACCCGTACAGCTCTCTTTCCCGGATGCGGAAGAGGCACAGGCTTTTTCGTTGAAGGCGGTTCCTGTCTCCGGAAAGGAGGTGATATTGTCCGGATTCACCCTCGGCGGGCAGGAGGTGGCGGACGGCAAGCCGGTGAAGGTGGCGCTGAACGACACGGTCACGACGCCTGTCGGCCGGGTGGTGGTGGTCCCGTCGCTTTATTACGGCGACAAGTATTTCAATACGGTCGTGCAGGTGACGAAATCGCCGTTGCAGGATGTGGCGCTCCGCTTCCAGGGAGGCTTGCAGGCTACTTTGGCGAACAAGGCGTCGACGATCATCAACCTGACGCTTCAGGATGTCTCCATCCCGCGTGCGGAGGATGTGATCAACACGCTGATCTCCGTCTACAACACAGATGCGATCAACGACAAGAACCAGATCGTGATGAACACTTCCAACTTCATCAACGACCGTCTGATCGTGATCGAGAAAGAACTGGGGGATGTGGATTCGGATATCGAGTCGTACAAGCGGGAACACCAACTGACGGATATCTCGTCCGAGACGGGCATGTACCTGCAGACCTCTAGCCAATACCGCCAGGAGGGATTGAGTCTGGAGAACCAGTTGAGCCTGGCGAAATACATCAAGAACTACCTGACGGATCCTGGCAAAAGTTCGGACCTGATCCCGGCGAACACGGGCATATCGGATGTGAACATCGAGTCGCAGATCGGGGAGTTCAACGAGATGTTGCTGAAACGCGACAAGCTGATCAGCAACAGCAGTAGCAAGAACCCGGTGGTGCAGGACTTGAACAATTCGCTGATCGCGATGAAGCAGACCATCATCCGTTCGGTGGATAACCTGATCGTCGGGCTGAACATCAAGATCAAGAATATCCGGGCGCAGGAGGAACAGACGAGCCGCCGTATCTCGGCTGTGCCGACCCAGCAGAAAGAGGTCCTTTCGGTGGAACGCCGCCAGAAGATCAAAGAGGAACTGTATCTCTACCTGTTGAACAAGCGCGAGGAGAACGAGTTGACGCAGCGGATGACGGAAAGCAACGCACGTATCATCGACCCGGCGGCGGGAAGCAATGCTCCGGTGGCTCCGAAGTCGATGATGATCCTGTTGGCTTCCATCGTGCTGGGATGTGCGATACCGGCAGGTGTCTTGTGGCTGTTGGCGGTCAGCGACACGAAGGTGCGCTCGCGGAAGGATGTGGAGGGGGTACTCTCCGTGCCGTTCCTGGGCGAGATCCCGATGCGCGACAAGAAGGACAAGAGCGAGGTGGTGGTGCATGAGAACGGCCGCGACTCGGTTTCGGAGGCGTTCCGTATCGTGCGTACCAATATGGACTTCATGCGGGTGAAGGATAAGAAGATGCAGGTGGTGATGTTCACCTCGTTCAATCCGGGAGCCGGCAAGACGTTCGTCTCCATGAACCTGGCGATGAGTTTCGCCCTTACGCACAAGAAGGTCGTTTTGGTCGACCTCGATATACGTAAGGGTACCCTTAGCTCCCATGTCCGGGTATCGGACAAGGGGGTCACCAATTATCTGTCCGGCCGTATCGACAATGTCGATGAGATCATCCGGCAGAACGAGTTGTGCGACAAGCTGGATATCATCCATGCCGGTCCTGTTCCGCCTAACCCGGCTGAACTCTTGCTGGGGGACAGGTTGGAGACTTTGATCGCCGAGCTGCGTAAGCGGTATGATTATATCATCCTGGACAACGTACCGGCCGGTGTGGTTGCCGATGCGGTGATCGTCAACCGGGTGGCCGACCTGACGATCTATGTCGTCCGTGCGGGCAGAATGGACCGCCGTGCCCTTCCCGAAGTGGAGAAACTCTACCAGGAAGGCAAGCTGCGTAACATGAGCCTGATCCTGAACGGGACGGTTTACAAGCATGGCGCGTACGGCTACCGTTACGGGTATGGCTACGGTTATTCCTACGGCTATGGGTATGGTTACGGACAACATAAAAATAAATAGAAAAGATGTTTTCCCTACTTTTTCCAAAGAAGAACGCGGTTCACACCGATTTGTTGAGGGGGACGGCAGATGTGCATTCACATCTGCTGCCCGGTGTGGACGACGGTGTGCAGAGCGCCGATGATATGCAGGCGGCTCTGAATGCGATGCAGAAGGCTGGTGTGGAACGTGTTTTCCTGACTCCTCATGTAATGGCGGACCTGCCTGACAACCGGCGCAGTTACTTGCAGGATCGTTTTGCTTGTATGAAACAGTTTGCCCCGGAAGGGATCGAGTTGAGGCTGGCGGCGGAGTATATGCTGGACGTCGGTTTCCGTTTGCAGATGGCAGACGGCCTCTTGACGTATGCGGACAGGCAAGTCCTGGTCGAGACTTCCTATCTCTCGCCTCCTCCCGACTATCTGAACTTGCTTTACGAACTGAGCTTGGAGGGCTACACGCCTGTCTTGGCTCACCCGGAACGGTATATGTATATGACGAAGGAGGATTATTTCCGGCTGAAGGACAAGGGGTACAAGTTCCAGCTGAACCTGTTCTCACTTGCCGGCATGTATGGCGCCCGTCCTGCCAAATATGCCGCATACCTGATGAAGGAAGGCTTCTACGATTATGCCGGCTCCGACCTGCATCATCCCGACGATTACAAGAGAAACCTCGCCCGTCTGAAACTTTCGGGCAAAATGCTCGACGGTCTCAGAGAGGTGCTGGAGAATAACAAGGGACTATAGTTTTTATTTATCATGCCATAGATAAAACTGATGAGCTTTCTACATGCCTCTTGATAATTCTGCATACCTTTGCATTTAACAAATCTAAATAAACCAATAATTATGCTTAACACTATTCTTTGTAAGAGGACGGCATTACCTTTAGGGCTGCTTTCATTGGCTCTGGTTCTGCCTTCGTGTGGTTCCTCCGAATACAAGAAGTATGCGGACAATCAGGCAAGACAGGTTGCTTCCATCCTTCGTGAGAACGGATGCATGCAGTGTCACTCGGCTACGGCGGCGACTCCTTTCTACGGTAATCTTCCTCTGATCGGTCCGACTGTCAAGGCGGATATGCGGGAAGGTACGCGTTATCTGGATCTAACGGCGATGCTGGAGGCGCTCGACAATGGCAAACTCGTTTCCGAAGCCGACCTGGCCAAGGTGGAAGATGCCGCTCTCTCAGGTTCCATGCCTCCCGCCAAGTATTCGCACATGCCGATGCACTGGGGGACAAACCTCGATAGCGACGAAAAGGCGGTCTTGCTTTCCTGGGCGAAGGATGTCCGTAAGAAGAACTATTCGACACCTACCGTCGCCGAAGAATTTGCCAATGAGCCTGTGCAACCGTTGATGGCTTCCATTCCGACCGATTCGGCCAAGGTAGCGTTGGGGTTCGATCTTTATCATGACACCCGTCTTTCCGGCGATAACACGATCTCGTGTGCTACCTGCCACGGGTTGGCTACTGCCGGTGTGGACCGCAAACAATATTCCGAGGGGATAGACGGACAGTTCGGCGGCGTGAATGCTCCGACTGTGTATAACTCGGCTTTGAATATCCTGCAGTTTTGGGACGGACGTGCTGCCGACCTGAAGGAACAGGCTGCCGGGCCTCCTTTGAACCCGGTTGAAATGGGCAGCCACTCGTTTGACGAGATTTCGGCCAAGCTGGCGGAAGACAAGGAGTTGAGCAAACGTTTCCTCGAAGTGTATCCGGAAGGTTTCAACCAGTCTACGATTACCGATGCTATCGCCGAGTTTGAAAAGACGTTGCTCACGCCGAGCCGCTTCGACAAGTATCTGATGGGTGACAAGACGGCTCTGACTGCCGAGGAGGTCTCAGGCTACGAATTGTTTAAGGAGAATAAATGCGCTACTTGCCATACGGGGGTGAACCTGGGTGGACAGTCTTTCGAATACATGGGTATCAAGGATAATTATTTCGATTATCGCGGCACGGGGTTGACGGATGGTGACAACGGACGTTATTCCGTCACGAAGAACGAACAGGACCGCCATCGTTTCAAGACTCCGACTCTGCGTAACGTGATGCTTACCCCACCGTATATGCACGACGGTTCGATCGCGACGATCGAAGATGCCATCCGCATCATGCACCAGTTCCAGATCGGTAAGAACATTTCGGACGCGGATACCAAGAGCCTCGTGGCGTTCCTGAACACGCTCACCGGAGAATATAAGGGTGAGTTGTTACAATAAAATCAAGAGCCTTGCGTTATTGTAAAGTAAAACGATAACGTGTATGCCCTTCCGCCTGGTACATATCATCCTTCTGTTGGTCGCTTTCGCGGGCACGGGGGATGTGTGGGGCCAGGAGGAAGGGCTTGCTTCTTATTACCACAACCGTTTCCACGGCCGTAAGGCCGCCAGCGGGCGGGTCCATGATGCGGATGAGCTGGTTGCTGCCCACCGCACATATCCTTTCGGCACTTTCCTGCGTGTCACCAACCTGTCCAATATGAAGCGGGTGATCGTCTGTGTCACCGATCGCGGTCCTTTCCGCAAAGGACGTATCATCGATGTCTCTGCCGGTGCGGCCGAACTTCTGGATTTTAAGAAGAAAGGTCTTGCCCGTGTCCGTATCGAGGTTGTTCCGGGCAAGATAGATCTTAGCCTCCTCGACCTTCTCTATCCCAAGATTCCTTTTTTGGAAGTGGATCATCTTCGGGTGAGGCCGCCTTACAGGATCGGAAAGAACAAATGATCTGATGATTTTTATCCTATATTTGTAGTCCGATACACAAAAACATGTAATGGCAAAGATATTATTAGTAGAAGATGAAATAAACATCGCCTCTTTCATCGAGCGGGGCTTGCAGGAGTTTGGTCATGAAGTCCGCGTGGCCAATGACGGGCAGGCCGGCTGGGAGTTGGTTCAGCAGGAGGATTTCCAATTGTTGATACTCGACATCATCATGCCGAAGATGAACGGTCTGCAACTCTGTAAACAGTATCGCCAGACGTATGGCTACCAGTCACCCGTTATCATGCTGACCGCCTTAGGGACGACGGACGATATCGTGAACGGACTGGATGCCGGTGCCGACGACTATCTGGTGAAACCTTTCAGTTTCCAGGAACTGGAAGCCCGTATCAAAGCCCTTTTACGGCGTACGGGGGTGGAACCTGCCGTACCGCTTCTGAGTTGTGGAGACCTGACACTCGATCCGTCCAGCCACCGGGCGATCCGTGGTAAGGTAGTGATCGACCTGACTGTAAAGGAGTACCGCCTGCTCGAATATCTGATTCGGAACCAGGGGACGGCACAGAGCCGGCTGACCTTGCTGAAAAATGTCTGGGACAAGAACTTCGATACGAATACGAATGTGGTGGATGTCTATGTCAATTACCTGCGTAGCAAGATCGACAAGGATTTCGACCGCAAACTGATCCGCACCGTAGTGGGAGTGGGCTATATGATGGAAGCATGAAGACCGGGAATAAGATTGCTCTTTTTTATACGGCTATCACGATCGGTATTATTTCGATGGTGACAGTCGTTTTCTATTTTGTGGCGACCGACTATATCAGCCGCCTCTACTATTCCTATCTGACGGAGAAGGCATACGCGACGGCACAGAAGCATTGGGAGAAGGATGAGTTGGACGAGGAAGATTATGCCCGTATCCAGCAGCATTATGAGGAGACGTTGCCTGTTGCAGCGGAAATCTTGCTGAACGCCGACAGCATCGCAGAGGCGCATAGCGTCTTGTCCCGTTACCTGACCGATGAGAAGATCGCTTCCCTGTATGCAGGCAATGTGGTTCGTTTCCATGAAGGGAAAGAATTAGGAGCGGCTGTCTACTATCCGGATAATGAGGGCAATTTTATCGTACTGGTTGTGTCGAGCAACCAGTACGGCGGGGATATCCAGCACCGGATCGGCTGGCTGTTGCTGGGGATGCTGGTGATCAGTGCCGTCCTGGTCTATTTCGTCGGCCGTTTGTATGCGACCCGCATGGTCGACCGTATCGATGCGGCTTACCAGAGTGAGAAGTCTTTTATCAGCAATGCATCTCATGAACTGAATAATCCGCTTACGGCCATCCAGGGAGAATGCGAGATCAGCTTGCTGAAGGAACGTACGTCGGCCGAATACCAGGCAGCATTGGGGCGTATCGCTTCCGAAACGAAACGCATCATCCTATTGATGAAGAACCTGCTTTTTCTCTCTCATGGGGATAAGGAGATCCTGAAGAATGCACGTGAGACGGTTTTGCTGGCCGACTTCCTGATGCAGTTCGTGGGTAACCGCGTTCGTTTTACAACCGACCATTTCGCTTTCGCTATCGAGGCGAATCCGCATCTGCTGAAGATCGCTATCGGCAACATCTTGAATAATGCCTGTAAATATTCGGGAGAAGCGCCTGTCGAGATGCAGCTGAAAGGTTCTGTCCTGACCATTACGGACATGGGGATCGGTATTCCTGAGGAGGAGATCGCCCGTGTGTACCAACCTTTCTATCGTGCCTCCAACACACGGGAGTTCGCCGGGCATGGTATCGGACTCAGTCTTTCCATGCGTATCCTAAGAAGCTACGGGGCGGAAATCACGATTACGTCCGAGGTCGGGAAGGGAACGACGGTGGAAATCGAATTCCCGTAAGTTTTAGACTGTTACGCTTGGACGGATGGAAAGAATGGCTATCTTTGTTTTATTAGATAACACAAACACAAAACAGAAAGGAGAGACTGTATGAATATTATGAATATGATGTGGTTTATGGGGATGTGCTTATTATCGACAGTTATTATAGGTGGCTTTTTTATTCATCGGGATAATAAGCGTAATGCAGCTGCGAATAAAAAAGGACAGTCTTCAAAGGAAGGCTGAACGATATACTTCATTATAAAAACTATATATGGGTAGAGGTCCGGTTAAGCACTCTTTAGCCGGACCTTTCCTTTTCTACTACCCACCTTTTCTTTTCAACATTTAGGCCGTTTTGATTGTTAGATATAAAAACAAATAATATGGCATACAAAATTGCATTCTTTGGAGCTAAACCGTACGATATAGCTTCATTCGACAAAGTAAATGAAAAGTACAATTACGACATTCGCTACTATAAAGGACATTTGAATCCGAACAATGTAGTCCTGACGCAAGATACGGACGCGGTCTGTATCTTTGTCAACGACACCGCCGATGCCGCTGTGATCGATGCGATGGTGGACAATGGTGTCAAACTGCTGGCCCTTCGTTGTGCCGGTTTTAATAATGTGGATCTGAAAGCGGCCAAAGGAAAGCTGCCGGTCGTTCGCGTACCGGCCTATTCGCCTTACGCCGTAGCCGAATATTCGCTTGCCCTGATGCTGTCGCTGAACCGTAAGATACACCGTGCCTACTGGCGTACGCGAGACGGTAATTTCTCGCTGAACGGCCTGATGGGGTTCGATATGCACGGCAAGACGATCGGTATTATCGGCACGGGAAAGATCGCCAGGATCCTGATCCGCCTGTTGAAAGGGTTCGGAATGCGCATTCTGGCTTATGACCTTTACCCGGACATGAAGTTTGCCGGAGAAGAAGGTATTTCTTATGTTTCGTTAGACGAACTGTATCGCGAGTCGGACATCATCTCCTTACATTGTCCGCTGACCGACCAGACAAAATATATGATCGACAAAGACTCCATCGACAAGATGAAGGAAGGCGTAATGATCATCAATACAGGCCGGGGCCAACTGATCAACACCAACGACCTGATCGAAGGCCTGAAGGAAAAGAAGATCGCGGCGGCCGGTCTGGACGTGTACGAGGAGGAGGGCGAATACTTCTATGAAGACAAGTCTGATAAAATTATCGACGATGATGTATTGGCCCGTCTGCTTTCTTTTAATAATGTGATCGTTACTTCGCATCAGGCTTTTTTCACGAAAGAGGCCCTGCATAACATTGCAGAGACCACCCTTCAGAATATCGAAGACTTCCGCTGCCACCGTCCTTTGGTGAACGAAGTTATTCTGTAAAAAGACGATGTTTATATCGCTGATTTATTATATTTTTGTAGCCATTGTCCGGTGTGAGCCAGGCAATGGCTATTATTTTTATGGTAAACAGATATGGAAATAGACAGTCGTACAGGTCTGGTGCTTGAAGGAGGAGGGATGCGTGCCATCTTCACCGTCGGAGTGCTGGACTGCTTTATGGACCATGACATTTGGTTCCCTTATACGATCGGGGTGTCCGCCGGGGCGAGCAACGGTATTTCGTATGCCTCCCGGCAGCGCGGGCGTTCCCGTTTCAGCAATATCGACCTGCTGGAAAAATATGATTATATCGGTTTCAGGCATTTCCTCCGGGGGCGGGGATATATCGACATGAAATACCTTTTTTATATTTATCCGGAAAAATATTATCCGCTCGACTACGAGACGTATTTCAAGTCGCCGAACCGCTTCGTCATGGTCACCAGCAATTGCCTGACGGGTAAAGCCGAATATTTCGAGGAGAAGCAGGATGCAGACCGCCTGGTCGATATCTGTTGTGCCTCCTGTACGCTTCCGGTGCTTTGTCCGGTGGCGTATGTCGACGGTGTCCCGATGGTCGACGGCGGTGTCTGCGATGCCATCCCGATCCGGCACGCCATCGACGACGGTTTCCGCAAGAACGTGATTGTCCTGACCCGCAACAAAGGCTACCGTAAGGAAGAGAAGGACTTCTGGCTGCCCGGCTTCATCTACCGCCGGTATCCCGCTATCCGCAAGCAGTTGAAGCTGCGCTACCGCAACTATAACGAAGTGCTGGATTATATCGACGAGCTGGAAGCGAAAGGAGACGCGATCGTCATCCGTCCGCAAAAGAAAATGGAAGTCGGCCGCACCACCAACGACCGCAAGAAGCTGTCCGCCTTGTATGACGAAGGCTATGCCGTCGGCCGATCCATCGTCGAAAACAACCGGTTCGATTTCAAAACACCGGTGATTTGAATTCAAAACATATATGTTTTGGACATCGAGTGAAAATGAGGGCTTAAAATTCGGATTATTCGAGGAAATTGACTATATTTGTATATTAACACAACTAAAAGAATAAGTGATGATGAATAATTATGCAAATTACCTGTATATAGCTATTCGCGCCGCCCTCGATGCAGGCAAAGCGATCATGGATATTTATACCGATCCGGAATCCGATTTCGGCATCGAACGTAAAGCCGATAACTCCCCGTTGACAAAAGCCGACAAGAAGGCCCATGCGATTATCTCGATGGCCCTGTCCGTGACGCCTTTCCCCGTGTTGAGCGAAGAAGGAAAGGAGACGCCTTTTGCCGAACGTTCAGGCTGGGACATGCTCTGGATCGTCGACCCGTTGGACGGGACGAAGGAGTTTATCAAGAAAAACGGCGAATTTACGGTTAATATCGCCCTTGTGAAGGAAGGGGTTCCGGTATTGGGCGTGATCTACGTGCCCGTGCGGAAAGAGCTGTATTTCGCGGCTGACTCGTTGGGAGCGTTCAAGCTGGCGGAGATAGACTACGGATATCAGCCTTCGATGGACGAGATAAAAACGA
>ENA-UBIY01000825-UBIY01000825.1-human-gut-metagenome-genome-assembly--contig:-NODE-825-length-11468-cov-4.323578_pt1 | contig 11468 bp, 9 predicted proteins | sample MGYA00244945_ERZ654882 | MGnify/ENA primary metagenome ERZ654882 (study PRJEB26926, sample SAMN06164824) | human gut metagenome | biome: ENVO:00009003; feature: ENVO:2100002; material: ENVO:00002003...
CGAGATCTACACCCTAGCGTTCGTCGGCAGCGTCAGATGTGTATAAGAGACAGGTGATTTCACGGTCGCTCCATTCGAAGCCCACGAACAGTACTGCAAGTCCGACGATCATACCCATCAGGATACCCATCGTCTTACCTTTTTCCAGGTCCGCTTTCGGTGATTTCTTAACTTCCATATCTCTTAGTGTTTAAAGATGTGTTTTTCTTCTGCGACAAATATACGGAGTTATTTTTTAAATCCGAACAATTCGTATTAAATATACGCTATTTTTACTTTTTTTTTGACTGAGAATAAAAATAATAGCTCCCAATATACCTTTTTCGGCTTTTTCCCGTTTCTGTAAGTGGGGTGTATGTACCCGTTTTATTTATCTTTGTATGCATTTTACCAGAGAAATATGAGAAATATTCTATTTATATTCTTCTTTTCCTTCTTGTTACGGGCTGTTGTCGCGCAAACCGGCGACACCGGATATACTTTTCTTCGCTATCCTTCTTCGGCAAGAGCCAATGCGATGGGAGGCAATACGATGTCTCTGGTCGAAAGGGATCCTTCCCTGATTTTTCATAACCCGGCTTTATTGGGAGCCGAGATGGACCAGATGGTTAATCTGAATTACCTGAACTATATATCGGATATCAATGTTGGGAGCGCTCTTTTTACCAAGGCGTATAAAGAAAAAGGAGCTTGGGGTGTGGGAGCCTCGTTCTTCAGTCAGGGAAAGATACGGGGAATGTCGGAAGAAGGTCTTCCGACGGGAGATTTTACGGCAAAGGACATCAGTGTGAACGGTTTCTTCTCGTATGACCTTTCCGAGCGCTGGCGTGGCGGGGCTTCGTTGAAGTTTTTATATTCGGGTATCGGCGATTATACTTCGATCGGCATGGTGGTCGATGCCGGTTTGAGTTATTATGATTCTGAAAAAGGATTTTCTTTCGGTTTTGCTTTTAAAAATATCGGAGCCCAATTGAAAGCCTATGAAGATGAGCGCCAGAAGATGCCCTGGGATATCCAGCTGGGGATCACCAAACAGATGGCCCATGCGCCGATCCGTTTGTCGCTGACTGCACAGTATCTGACGAAATGGAAGGTTGAGTATGTAGACGATTACGACAGGGAGTATACAGGAGATAATTTTTTCAAGTCTTTTGTGAAGCATCTGGTGATCGGTGTTGATTATATCCCTTCCGACAACTTCTGGCTCGGTATCGGGTATAACCCCAAGACGGCGTTGGACATGAAATTGCAGGGAAGTAACGCTCTTGCCGGTTTTTCCGGTGGTGCCGGTGTGCGGATCAAGATGTTCGACGTCGGTGTTTCCGTAGCCAAATACCATCCTTCAGCTCTTTCCATGATGTTGAGCATCTCCACTACGATCAGCGATTTCTAAGTAAATTCGGTTTTTCGTTCTCCTTTACGATAGGACCTTTTGCCAATGGATTACTGGTCCGTTGGCTTCTTTGTCGTATCTCATAGATCGTCCGCTTGGCTGCGAACGGTTTCCGGATTATATGGAAAACAATAAAATATAAGGATGAATAGGATAATTTATAAGGAAGGGAGCGATAAACTGTTGTATATTTGCATTTCCTTTACATTAATATATGTAGTGATGAAAAAGATAATTATAGCGATAGATGGTGTCTCTTCTACCGGGAAGAGCACGATGGCAAAAGATTTGGCAAGGGAGCTGGGATATACCTATATCGATACAGGGGCAATGTACCGGGCTGTCACTTTGTACAGTTTGCAGCACGGTTTCTTTACAAGCGGTGGTATCGATGAACAGAAGTTGCAGGATGCCATGAACGATATCGATATCTCTTTCCGCTTTAACCCGGAAACTGGACGTCCGGATACCTATCTGAACGGCGTGAAAGTGGAGAAAGAAATACGGGGGATGGAAGTGGCCAACCGCGTGAGTCCGATTGCGGCTTTAGGTTTTGTACGCCGTGCGATGGTCGCCAAGCAACAGGAAATGGGGAAGGCGAAAGGGATCGTGATGGATGGTCGCGATATCGGTACGGTTGTCTTTCCGGATGCGGAACTGAAGATTTATGTGACAGCCAGCCCGGAAGTGCGTGCCCAACGGCGTTTGGACGAACTGAAAGCCAAAGGCGAGGTTGCTTCTTTTGAGGAAGTCCTTGAAAATGTGAAGACGCGTGACCATATCGATATGACTCGTGTAGAGAGTCCGCTTCGTAAAGCTGATGATGCGCTGGAGCTGGATAACTCGCATTTGACGATTGCCGAGCAGAAGGCTTGGCTCTTGGAACAGTATGAAAAGGTCGTTACATCAGACTAGCCATGATAGAAGTCGAGATAGATAAGGGTTCCGGCTTTTGTTTTGGCGTGGTAACGGCTATCGAGAGTGCAGAACGCGAACTGAAAAATACGAATACGTTGTATTGCCTCGGAGATATCGTGCACAATAGCTTGGAAGTGGAACGGTTGGAAAAGTTGGGACTGCGGACGATCGGGCACGACGAGTTTACCCGTTTGAAGGGAGAAAAGGTGTTGCTTCGGGCGCATGGGGAACCGCCTTCGACCTACGAGATCGCCCGGCGGAACAACATCACGATCGTGGATGCGACCTGTCCGGTGGTGCTCCAGTTACAACGTAAGATTCATAAATGCTACGTGGCTACGCGCGATAGTCATACGCAGGTCGTGATCTATGGAAAGAAAGGGCATGCCGAAGTAAATGGTCTGGTCGGGCAAACGGAAGGGACGGCCATCGTTATCGAGAAGGTACAGGACCTCGGCCGGTTGGATTTTAGCCGGAATATCTGCCTCTTCTCGCAAACGACCAAGTCGCTTGACGGGTTTCGTGAAGTCGTGGCTGAGATCCGGCGGCGTATTGCAGATGGGGTACAATTCGAGTATTTCGATACGATCTGCCGCCAGGTGGCCAACCGTTTACCGAACATCAAGGCGTTTGCTTCCAAGCATGATTGGGTGTATTTCGTTGCCGGAAAGAAGAGTTCAAATGGCAAGATGCTGCTGGAGGAATGTCGGAAGGCAAACCCGAACACGGTCTTTATCTCGGAGGTAAAGGAGATTACCGAGCCGTTGCCTGAAGATGTGGGGAGTGTCGGGGTGTGCGGGGCCACATCCACTCCGAAGTGGCTGATGGAAGAGGTGGCTGTGCGTATTCGTGAATTGAATGCCAGCCGTTGACTTTTAGGGGTAAGATTTGATGAAGTTTTGGAAAATAGACAGGTTTTTGGCAAATAATTATTACTTTTGCTGCGAACATATAAAATATAAGACGCTATGTCTACAGTTAAGTGTATTGGCATTTTAACGTCCGGAGGTGATGCTCCCGGAATGAACGCTGCCATTCGCGCAGTGACACGTTCCGCTATTTATAACGGAATGTCCGTTAAGGGTATCTATCGTGGATACAAGGGTTTGATAACCGACGAAATTGAAGATTTCAAGACTCAGAATGTAAGTAATATTATTCAGCGTGGCGGTACTATCCTGAAGACGGCCCGTTGTGCGGAATTCAAGACGCCGGAAGGCCGTAAGCAGGCTTACGACAAACTGATGGAGCATGGCATCGATGCTTTGGTCGCCATCGGTGGTGACGGAACGCTGACGGGGGCTCGCATCTTTGCACAGGAGTTCAATTATCCGATTGTCGGCCTGCCTGGTACGATTGATAATGACCTGTATGGCACGGATATCACGATCGGCTACGACACGGCTTTGAATACGATCATGGAATGTGTCGATAAAATCCGTGACACGGCAACCTCCCACGACCGTCTGTTCTTTATCGAAGTGATGGGGCGTGATGCCGGATTCCTGGCTCTTAACGGAGCGATTGCATCGGGAGCCGAAGCGGCTATCATTCCGGAGATATCGATGGAGAAAGACCAACTGGCCGAGATGATCGAAACTGGTTTCCGTAAGTCCAAGAACAGCAGTATCGTCCTTGTTGCGGAAAGTGAGGTGACCGGTGGTGCGATGGGCGTGGCTGAACGTGTAAAGAAGGAATATCCGCAGTTTGACGTACGTGTTTCAATTTTGGGACACTTGCAGCGCGGTGGTTCACCGACTGCACAAGATCGTATCTTGGCAACCCGGATGGGAGTGGCTGCCGTCGACGCGTTGTTGGATGACCAGCGTAACGTGATGATGGGTATCCAGAATGATGAGATTGTTTACGTTCCTTTCTCCAAAGCGATCAAGAACGACAAACCGATCAATCGTGATTTGTTGAATACGCTTCGTATTTCTTCTATTTGATCTGTTATTGGCAAGTATATGAAAAGCCCCGCGGATATTTTTCATCCGCGGGGCTTTTTGCATATAGAGTTCAGCTCTTGTTTACTCGTTGCATTTGAAAGCATAGACATTGCCTCCGAAATCGGTTGCGAAGATCATGTTGCCGTTTGTTGACAGGGTGGAGAATAGCGGAGCTCCCGTTTTATGTTTCCATGTCGTTTGCCCGCTTTCCTTATCTATGCCATAGATGATGCCGTCGGATGCTCCGAAGTAAATCGTATCTCCGATGAGTAGGGGGCTCGTTTCGACCGTGGCAGCCGGATGGCGGGAATAGGGAGCCGTATAAACCAGAGCTGGAGATGTCCGGGCTTTCCATCTGACCTCGAATGTCTCACGGTCGAGTGCGACCAGGCCATCAGTCTGCGTCCCGAAAACAATCAGTTTATCCGTGACCAACGGGGTCGAATTGACTTGGACATTGAATGGTAACTCTTTACGGACAATGACTTCCCCCGAATGGCAGTCGATGATAAATAAAGATTGGCGCGAAGTAACATAAAGCAGATTACCGTCATATGCCGGTGTTGCGCCTCTATCCGTAATTCCGTCTTTATCGAGTTTCCAAAGCAACTCTCCCGTTTGTGCGTCGTTGCCGTAGAAGCCTCGCCAGTTGGCGCCTGAAATAACTACTCCGTTTGCCAGCAGAGGAGTCGATGTCGTGGCTTCTCCTTGCGGCCAGCCTTTGTTCAGCCAGACTGCGTCACCCGTTTTACCGTTGTATGCTCCGAATGCCTTTCCACTTCCGGCATAGACAATGCCATTGGCGGCTGTCAGCCCGTCCACAAGGACAGGAAGGCCGGCGACATCCATCTTTTTGTCCCATTTTAGTTTGCCAGTCTGTGAGTTGATGGCGTATAAATAACCTTCCGCATCTTGTGCGAAGACGGTTCCTTCGTCTACGGCAATCGTGTTTTTGATGGAGTTGCGAACCGGATATCTCCATTGTAATTCACCAGTCTTTGCATCCAGAGCGAAGATTGCACCTTCTCCCTTCAAATCTTCATCGAGAGAAGCGACGTACACTTTACCGCCGGCAACGACCGGAGAAGAGAAATACAGGTTGGCATTTACGTTACGGGTCCATGCCAGTCGGGGTGTTTTGCCGATCTCTTCCGGCTGGTATACGAATGAGGAACGGCTGATTGCTGTTTCCCCATTGTTGAACAATGCTTTGGCTGTAATGAAAATCCGTTTGCCTTTACAGTCTGCCGGGAGTTTGGCCATTCCGGACCAATTCCAGTCTGTATTTTGAGTAAGCTGTGTTTCCGGTAGGACAGTATTGCCGTCTACGACGCAACTGTAAGTGACACGTATGGCAGGAGCAACTGCATTGTAGGTGTTGACCGATACCGGAATCTTTTCGTCTGACGTCATTGTACATGCATCATTCGCGATAGAGGCGGTTTCGATGGACTTGTTTATATAGGTATAGCGGAGCATAGTCTGGACATCTCCTTTTTGATCCACGTCTACCACACGGAAGGCGGAAGTCGAGTGGTCGATTCCCCCTTTGTCGAGTGTTGCGGTCGAGATTGTCAGGACATCTCCTTGTTTCCGCACGAAATGATTATGCCAATGGCCGTACAGCCACGCTTTCAGGTTATGTTCGTTCAGGTTAATCTTCTCGTTATCGTCAATACCGAAAACAAACTCGTTCCCGGAAGTCAGCAGGTCATGGTTAAAGACGATGATCGGTTTTCCTGTCGGTACTTGCGCCAGGTCATTCTTTAACCAGCGGTATACATCTTCTTTTGTATAGCCGGGCTGATGATCTCCTCCTGCCATTGGTGTAACGACGTAGTGGACATTTCCGAAGTCGAAGGAATAATAAACCGGACCGTAAACATTTTCAAAAACCTCTTCTCCATATTTCCCTTTTACAAGGTCATGGTTACCGATACAGTAGAACATCGGGCAGTCCATGTTTGACGTGTTCATCAGATGGATATGGTTCTTCAATCCATTTTCATAGCAGATATCACCGGTATGGATGATAAATGAGATATTCTCGTTAGCCGCATAATCCCGGATGTTATTCGCCCAGTCTTCTTGGTTTTCCGTATTGAATATCTCGGTATCGGAAATATGGATGAACCTGTGACTGCCATTCGGCTTGATGCGTCCTTTCCAGGGTTGCAGGCCGAAATCGTATGTTTGCCCTGTGCCGTTGATCCGCCGGTAATATTGATTGTCTGTCCTATAGCCGGAAGGAGTGGTGATGAAGATAAATCGTTCTCGTTTGTGTCCGGGAAGTGTATATACTCCTTCGGCATTCGTTTTGACAACGTTCAACCCGTCGGAAACCCGGATGCCTTTTAAGACTTTCTCTCCTTTGTCGTAGATTCCGTTCCGGTTGGAGTCTACATATACGTGGCCTTGATAGGCAGCATGAGCCTCCGTGATTACCGCGCAACTTAGTAATAGCAGTATAAGTTTTTTCTTTTCCATTTATTTATTTCTTTGCAGACAGATTTTCCAAGAACAGGTCCATCATCCGTTTGGCTGCAACGAACGAACTGATCTCGTTATTCAATACCTGCTGCTCCGTGAAGTTCAACATTTTTTCTACCGCCGGATTGTGGTAGAACGTTTCGCGGAGTGTGTCGTTGATACTTTCGTACATCCAATATTTGGCTTGTTCGTTGCGCTTGTAGTTGAAGTAGCCGTTCTTTTGAGTGAATTCCATATATTCTCCGACCATATCCCAGATTTCTTTAATCCCCAAATTGTAATAACCGGAATAAGTCAATACTTTCGGGCTCCAACCGGATTCGGGGGCCGGAAACAGGTGCAAGGCGTTGCGGAATTGCGCCGCTGCCAGTTTTGCTTTTTCGAGGTTGTCACCATCCGCCTTATTGATGATGATCCCGTCCGCCATCTCCATGATCCCGCGCTTGATGCCTTGCAATTCGTCTCCAGTACCGGCAAGTTGGATCAACAGGAAGAAATCGACCATCGAGTGGACAGCCGTCTCGCTTTGTCCGACACCGACCGTTTCGACAAATACCGTATCGAATCCGGCAGCTTCGCAAAGAACGATCGTTTCACGTGTTTTACGGGCAACGCCACCTAAGGAACCTGCTGATGGCGAAGGACGGATGAAAGCGTTCTTTTCACGGGACAAGGCCTCCATACGAGTTTTGTCGCCGAGGATGCTGCCTTTCGAGCGTTCGCTGCTGGGGTCGATTGCCAGCACAGCCAGTTTACGTCCTTGCCCTATCAAGTGCATGCCGAACGCATCGATCGAGGTGCTCTTACCTGCTCCCGGTACTCCGGTGATGCCGATACGGACAGACTTTCCTGCATGCGGCAGGCATTTTTCGATAATTTCCTGTGCCATTTGCTGGTGTTCGTATTTGGAGCTTTCCACCAGTGTTACCGCCTGGCTGAGGATCGTAATGTTTCCTTTCAGGATACCTTCTACAAATTCGGCAGGCGTATATTCTTTGCGTTGAATCCTTTTTTTCAGATAAGGATTTACGGTCGGTACATCGGCTACTCCCTTGTTCACCTTTAATCCTTTGTACAGATCGTCGTTTTCGGGATGTTCCATAATTTAGTTGAAAGTTGAAAGGTGAAGGTTGAAAGGTGGAAGAGGAAGCTGTTTTAACTTTCACCTTTCAACTTTCACCTGGTTATTTATTGGCTGTCACCTTCACAAGCCGTACCGGACCGTTCGGGTCGTTGCATACGAAATTGATGAGGGCTTCCAGTTTTGTTTTTATCTCTTTCGGGCGTACTGTCACTTTGAAAGTGGCTGTCGTGCCCGGTTTTATTTCTCTTTTGCCACCGGAAACAGCTACGCGTTCGTCTTCGCAGGTCACACTATAGATGACAAGCGGTGATTTTCCTGAGTTGGTAATTTCGATCGTGCCGCTCACCCGACCGCCGACCAGTGGGATGAAACTGCTTTTGTCAGGTAGTTTGCCGAAGTCGAGCAAGGTACCCGATAGCTGGGCTACCGGAGCTTTCGCCTTCTCCGAGGCAGTCAGTTTGCTGAAGTCGTCTATGATATTGGCTGCAACCTGTAGTTTGCCTTCTGTTCCTTTCTTCTGACCGATACTTTCGACCGTTACCGGAATTTCGGCTGTCATGCGGCCTTTCCGTTTTGCCTCTTTCGCATTCATGAGGATGGATATTTCGCCTGTTTCACCCGGAGCCAGTTTTGTAGGATTGGCTACGACGTTCAGATAATGAGGCGTCTTTCCTAAATGAATGTTCAGAGATGTCTTTCCTTCATTGATCAGGTTGATCTTTTCTCCCAATGTTTCTTCGGGGCGGATCGTGCTGTAAAGAATATTTTTTGTTTGCAGTTTCAAGTCGCCGATGCTATACGGATAAATCAGTATGGGTTGAGCTTCTTTAGGGGTTACGTTTCCTTTGATACCTAAGGAGAAACTGCCTTTTTTCCCGTTACTGTAGATCGCTATAGTTTTGTAAAAAGGACCGGGACGTCCTTTCGGGTTGTAGGTTACTTTTACTTCTCCGGTCTTTCCCGGAGCGATGGGCTCTTTGGTCCATTCGGGCTGCGTACAGCCGCAGGATGCTGTGATCCTCGTGATGACAAGCGGACCGTTACCTGTGTTTTTGATCGTAAATATGTGACTTGCCAATCCATCGGATTCTCCAATCGTACCGAAGTTATAGATCAGCTCGTCTGCACTGATTCGGGCGTTATTTTGTGCCGATATACTGCTTATTGCAAACAGTATACCGGCAAGAATAAAGACCAGTTTGTTTCTGTTCAACATTCTTTATCGTTCAGTTTTCCTGTTATTATTCTACTTCTCCCCGGATCGTCAGGATAAAACTACCGGTTTTACCATTACTGTATACGGAAATAGTCTTGACAAAAGGACCGGGGCGGTCTTTCGGATTATAAGTGATTTTGATATCACCAGTTTTACCCGGAGCTATCGGTTCTTTTGTCCATTCCGGTGTCGTACAGCCACAAGAGGCGATCACACGTGTCAAGACCAACGGTGCTTCGCCTGTATTCTTTATTTTAAAAGTGTGCGACACATTGCCGTTCGCTTCCTTGATCGTTCCGAAATCGAAAGAGGTTTCATCTGCCGAGATTACAGCTTTGTTTTGAGCTGAAGCTATTCCTGTTGCCAGCAGGATTGCCATAAAAATAAAAATAATCTGTTTCATCTTCTCTTTTTATTTAGCTATTGTTTAAAATGCAAAGATAATGTTTACTACTGAATTAGTTTCTTTAAAAAATAAAATTCTGCTTCCATCGCGAGTCGGGGATACCGGATTTGTGTGCACTTGCCATCGCTGGGAGTCTCACTCAATCTACCTTGATGATGTTTCCTTCCGTATGCGATACGAATTCCGGTGCGTACAGGCATTGGATCGTACTGATTCCTCCTGCATATTCACCGGTACGTGACACGTATACGGCATATTCTAATACAAAAGTCCCCTGGGGCAGGCGTTCGAAGAAGAAATTCTCCGAAACATCCGTCGGCGACTGGTAATACCAGACCCCGTCCCTATAGATAGAACCGGAAAGTTGGTCTGCCGGTTCAAAACATCCGGCTCGGAGGTCTTTCAGGAAGACGTAATCCATTTCGCGATCGGTACGGACCACAAGGCGGACGACCACTTTGTCGCCGACACTGAGCGGTTCATCCGGGGTGACCGGACGAAGTTGCCGCTCAGTCCCGTTATTGGTTTCTACGAATAGCAGCTTTTCTACGTTCAGGACGCCTTTCTGTTTTTTTACCTCGTTGATGTTCTGGAAGTATTGCTCGTAGACAGCTCCCCATGCAGGCGCCGAGCCTTCTTTCCGGATAGAGATGGAGGTTCCTTCGGATGAGGTCGCTTTTTCATCCGATATGGTTACTTTCAGATAGCCGGTGGCCAATTCGCCGCTTGTCGTGCTATAGGTTTGCTTGCCCCATTGGGCGGTGCAAGTGTTGGCAGTGTCCAACCAGTTGCTGCCTGTCAGAAGCAAAGTATAAATAGCGTTGACCGTTGCCGGTACGGATTTCCAGTTCTGCGTCTGTTTCTGGTTGAGTAACCATTGTTTCATACGATCTGTTTCTTGTTTGTCGGGCGAAACTTCATTGAAGAAAGCCATCAGCAGGCAATGGGTGTCGATCGGAGAGGCAAAGGCGTTTGCTCTGCTCCGGTTGTTCGCCCAATACATACCTTTGTCCGGAGAGATCGAAGCTGTTTTACGCAGCCAAGTGATAATCTTTCCGGCAATCTCTTTATTTCCATTCCTCCACATGAGCCACCCTATTTCTCCTTTGCCGTGGATGGATTGTTTGTCCCACTGTTTTTCCGCCAGGTTCGTATAGTAGCGGATTGCTTCACGGGCCGAACCCAACTCCGGAATGTCTCGGTAATTGCTGCGGACAAACAGATATTCGATTTCCAATGGAGAAATTTCGTTTTTCTGCCAGTTCTTGATCTTTTGTAATGCCTCATAATCGGACTGGATTTGTTTGTCAACGAATTTGAGTGCTTTCATCTGCATCTCTTTTTCCTGCTGGTTATATTCGACTGCATTCAACTCCGTCAGTTGGCTCATCCCTTTCAGAATATAGAGTGTGATCTCCTGGCTCGGATACATGCCTTTGAACCAACCCCAACCTCCATCCGGCGTTTGCAGGTCGAGAAGATGTCGGAGGGCGGTTTCCCGCTGTCCTGCTGCCCGGTTCATATCGAAAAGGAGGGACAAACGCTGTTTTTGTTCCGTTTCATTGTCTGCTTCCAATACCCAGGGTGTTTCCTGTAGAAGGATGTTTTTCAGTTCTGCATTTTTTTCCAGGTTAGAATAGAGCGTGGAGGCGTTTCCGCCCTGTGCTTTCCACTGGCTGATGACCTGCTGGATACGCGGGTGGGCGGTGGCGATGTTGCTCGCCAGAGTGTTACTGTAATAAGAGGCGAACCAGGAAATGACGTTGTCGTTTTCCGGTTGGGATAGGGTCGGCAATGCCTGTACGGCGTACCAGATAGGGTTGGCAGTCAACTCCAGTGTCGTGCGGAACGGACGGATATTTTTGTTGTCTTTCGGGCGGATTACTTCTTCGCTCTTGTCGAACAGGTAGAACGGGGTGCTTTCCGTTATCAATATCTCGTTCGACAGAACCGGGATCAGATGCTGTTCGCCGTCGCTTCCCTTGTCTGAGTCGGCAATGTTACGGCAACCG
>ENA-UBIY01000831-UBIY01000831.1-human-gut-metagenome-genome-assembly--contig:-NODE-831-length-11449-cov-5.363963_pt1 | contig 11449 bp, 9 predicted proteins | sample MGYA00244945_ERZ654882 | MGnify/ENA primary metagenome ERZ654882 (study PRJEB26926, sample SAMN06164824) | human gut metagenome | biome: ENVO:00009003; feature: ENVO:2100002; material: ENVO:00002003...
GAGATCATGCCTAGTCTCGTGGGCTCGGAGATGTGTATAAGAGACAGCCGTTATAATGTGCCGATCATCCAGGTTGTAATCAACAACCATGTGCTTGGTATGGTGCGTCAGTGGCAGACATTGTTCTACGATAAGCGTTATTCGAATACAATCTTAGATGATTCGGTTGACTTCGTGAAGGTAGCGGATGCACTTGGAGCGACCGGTTTCAGAGCTACAAATCTTCAAGAGTTTGAGGATGCCATGAAGCAGGCAATCGAGTTAAATAAGCCGGTTGTGATTGATTGTATCATCGGTAAGGATGATAAGGTATGGCCAATGGTTGCTGCAGGAGCAGCTTTGGAAACCTGTTTTGACCAGCAGGATTTAGATAATAAGTAGGAGGAAGAGGAAAAATGGCAAGAGTATTTAACTTTTCAGCAGGTCCTTCCGTATTACCGGAAGTAGTGTTGAAGCAGGCAGCAGATGAGATGCTGGATTACAAAGGTTCCGGCATGAGCGTAATGGAGATGAGTCATCGCTCGAAAGTGTACGATAACATCATCAAAGAAGCAGAAAAAGACCTTCGCGATCTGATGGATATTCCGGACAATTACAAGGTGCTGTTCTTGCAGGGCGGTGCATCACAGCAGTTTGCTGCAATCCCGATGAACCTGATGAAAAACGGTGTTGCTGACTATATCATTACCGGTCAGTGGGCAAAGAAGGCATGCGAAGAAGCAAAGAAGTACGGAAAGGTAAATGTCGTTGCATCATCGGCTGACAAGACCTTCAGCTATATTCCAGATTGCTCTGATCTTCCGATCTCCGAGGATGCAGATTATGTGTATATCTGCCATAACAATACAATTTACGGAACTACTTACAAGAAGCTTCCGAACACAAAGGGCAAGATCCTTGTAGCTGATATGTCTTCCGATATTCTGTCACAGCCAGTCAATGTATCTGATTACGGTCTGATCTACTTCGGTGTACAGAAGAACGTAGGACCAGCCGGTGTCGTTGTTGTAATCATCCGTGAGGATCTGATCCGTGACGATGTTCCGACTTACTGCCCGACAATGCTGAAGTACAAGACACAGGCAGACAATGACAGCTTGTACAACACACCTCCATGCTACGGCATTTACATCTGTGGTCTGGTGTTCAAGTGGGTAAAGGAAATGGGCGGACTTTCCGCAATGAAGATCCATAATGAGAAGAAGGCAGCTATCCTGTATGACTTCTTAGATTCTTCTAAGATGTTCCACGGAACAGTCGTAAAGGAAGACCGTTCCCTGATGAATGTTCCGTTCGTAACAGGCAACGAGGAACTCGATGCCAAGTTCGTAAAGGAAGCAACAGCCGCAGGCTTTGTAAACCTGAAGGGACACAGAACGGTCGGTGGTATGCGTGCAAGTATCTACAACGCAATGCCAATCGAGGGTGTTGAGAAGCTAGTTGCATTCATGAAGGACTTCGAGGAGAAGAACTCATAATAAGGGAGAGAAGAAAATGGCTAAGATTAATTGCTTGAATCCGATCGCAGCCTGCGGTATGGATTTGTTCAATGATACATATGAAGTAGTAGACGATTTTGCAGCAGCAGACGCGGTACTTGTCAGAAGTGCAGCTATGCATGACTTAGAGCTTTCCGATAATCTGCTTGCAATCGCACGTGCCGGTGCGGGTGTCAACAACATCCCACTTGACAAGTGTGCAGAGAAAGGAATCGTAGTATTTAATACACCGGGCGCCAATGCAAACGGTGTAAAGGAACTTGTCATTGCAGGACTTTTGCTCGCATCCAGAGACCTGATGGGTGGTTATAACTGGGTAAAGGAGAATGCATCAGACGAGAATATCGCAAAGACAGTTGAGAAGCAGAAAAAACACTATGCCGGCTGCGAGATCATGGGTAAGAAGCTCGGCGTCATCGGTCTTGGTGCAATCGGCGCCAAGGTAGCGAACATCGGTTTCCGTCTTGGCATGGAAGTATATGGTTATGATCCATATGTGTCTGTCGATGCAGCATGGAGACTTTCCAGCCATGTAAAACACATCAAGAATGTAGAAGATATTTATAAAGAGTGTGATTACATTACTGTACATGTACCGGCGCTTGATTCTACGAAAGGCATGATCAATAAGGATGCATTTGCCATGATGAAGGATGGCGTGAAGATCCTGAACTTTGCAAGAGATATTCTTGTAAATGATGATGATATGATCGAGGCACTTGCAAGCGGAAAGGTTGCTAAGTATGTAACAGATTTCCCAAATGCAAAGATTGCCGGAGTTGATAACGTAATCACATTGCCACATCTTGGCGCATCCACAGAGGAATCTGAGGATAACTGTGCAGTGATGGCAGTGAAAGAAATCGTTGATTTTATCGAGAATGGTAATATCAAAAATTCCGTAAACTATCCGGCCTGCGATGTCGGCAAGTGTTCGGAAGCAGCAAGAGTTTGTGTATGTCACAAGAATATTCCGAATATGATCACGCAGTTTACTGGTGCATTTGCTTCCAAGGGCATCAATGTATCTGACATGGTAAGCAAGTCAAAGGGTGATTATGCTTACTCGGTATTTGATATTTCTGAGAAGGCAGATGAAGATACTGTAAAGTCTATTTCAAGTATCGATGGCGTATTGAAAGTACGTGTAATTCAGTAAACAGGAGTTGGAGGATAATAAAATGAGTGATAAGTTAAAGGTAGGTATTCTTGGTGCAACCGGTATGGTTGGACAGAGATTTATTGCACTTCTTGAGAACCATCCATGGTTTGAGGTTGTGACAGTCGCAGCCAGCCCACGTAGTGCAGGCAAGACATATGAGGAGGCAGTTGGTGACCGTTGGAAGATGGATACACCGATGCCGGAAGCTGTTAAGAAGCTGATCGTACACAATGTAAACGAAGTAGAAGAGGTTGCTTCTACCGTTGATTTTGTATTCAGTGCCGTTGATATGTCGAAGGACGAGATTAAGGCAATCGAGGATGCATACGCAAAGACAGAGACACCGGTTGTTTCAAACAACAGTGCACACCGCTGGACACCGGACGTACCGATGGTAGTTCCGGAGATCAACCCGAAGCATATGAAGGTCATCGAGTTCCAGAAGAAGCGCCTTGGAACAACAAGAGGATTTGTAGCTGTAAAGCCAAACTGCTCGATCCAGTCTTACGCACCGGTGCTTACAGCATGGAAAGAATTTGAACCATACGAGGTTGTTGCAACAACCTATCAGGCAATCTCCGGAGCAGGAAAGACATTCAAGGACTGGCCGGAAATGGTTGGCAATATCATCCCATTTATCGGTGGTGAGGAAGAAAAATCCGAAAAAGAGCCACTCCGTATCTGGGGACATATCGATGAGGAGAAGGGTGAGATCGTTCCGGCGACAAGCCCGGTTATCACATGCCAGTGTATTCGCGTGCCTGTATTGAACGGACATACAGCTGCCGTATTCGTTAAGTTCAAGAAGAACCCGACGAAGGAACAGCTCATCGAGAAGCTGGAGTCTTACAAGGGTGTTCCACAGGAGCTTGAACTTCCAAGCGCTCCAAAGCAGTTCATCCGTTATATGGAAGAGGATAATCGTCCACAGGTTACTCTGGATGTAGATTATGAGAACGGCATGGGTATCTCTGTTGGACGTATCCGTGAGGATTCTGTCTATGACTGGAAGTTCGTTGGACTTTCTCATAATACCGTTCGTGGTGCTGCCGGTGGTGCTGTATTATGTGCAGAGCTTCTCAAAGCACAGGGTTACATTACAAAGAAGTAATTTGCGCGATTGCGTAGCAGGTAAATAAAATTAAGAAAAAGGACAAACAGACATTTTTCATGACGAAACAGAATGGAAAAGCTTGTTTGTTCTTTTCTTTTGTGGTAAAATTGAAATAATTAGGTTCTTGTTGTATGCGTTGCATACAGAGGTAGAACATATAGAGAATTTTTATGTACATATATAGGAGGCACCAACCATGAAGAAATTGATTTTAGTAACTTCACCACCAGCTTGCGGCAAGACATTTATTTCCCGTAAGCTTGCAAAAGCACTTCCAAACTGCGTATATCTGGACAAGGATACATTGATCGTATTGTCCAAGCAGATTTTCAAGGTGGCTGGCGAAGAGTACAATCGTTCATCTGATTTCTTCCAGAGAGAGATTCGTGATTATGAGTATTATGCAGTCCTTGATTTTGCATTTGAAGCATTGGAGTACAACGACACAGTTTTGATCAATGCCCCGTTCACAGAAGAGATCCGTGATAACGAATATCTTGACAATCTGCGTGCAAAATTAAAGGAAAAGGATGCAGAATTATTTGTAGTATGGGTACATACAGATGTTGAAGTATGCCACGAGCGTATGATCAAGCGTGCATCTGACCGTGATGCATGGAAGCTTGCACATTGGGATGAGTATATTGCAACACAGAATTTCAAGCAGCCGGACAATATTCCGGAGTTGTTTGTATTCAACAATTCTTCCGAGGAAGAGTATAAGAAGTCCATCGATGCGGCGGTAAAGGCAATTCGTGGATAAGCTGTCAGAATAGACAGAGCTGATAATTAGAGGAGAAGATACATGGCAATCATTAAACCATTTAAAGCGTATAGACCGAGAAGAGAAATTGTCAGTGAAGTGGCAGCGTTGCCATATGATGTATATAACCGGAAAGAAGCCAAAAAAGAAGTAGAAGGAAAACCGCTTTCCTTCCTCCGTATTGACCGGGCAGAGACCGCGTTTGATGACAGCGTGGATACCTATGCACCATGTGTGTATGAAAAGGCAAAGGAACTGTTGGACGATATGATCGGGCGCGGTGACTATGTGGAAGATAAAGTCCCGATGTATTATCTGTATGAGATTGTGATGGATGGAAGATCCCAGACCGGAATTGTGGCATGTGCATCCATTGAGGATTATGAGTCCGGTGTCATCATGAAGCATGAGAATACACGGGAAGATAAAGAGATTGACCGTATTACACATGTGGATACATGTGATGCACAGACAGGTCCGATCTTTCTTGCGTACCGGGCACAGGCTGCGATTGATGCAATTGTAACGAAGATTAAGGCGCGTCCTGCAGAGAACGATTTTGTCTCAGAGGATGGAATTACACATCGCGTATGGCTGGTAACAGATGCAGCGGATATTGCGGCAATTGAGCATGTATTTTCTGAGATGTCACAGATCTACATTGCAGATGGACACCATCGTGCAGCGTCAGCGGTCAAAGTTGGAATCAAACGCAGAAATGCAAATCCGAACCATACCGGAGAGGAAGAATACAATTATTTCCTGTCGGTTCTGTTTCCGCATGATCAGCTGAAAATCCTGCCATACAATCGTGTTGTACATGATTTGAATGGGTATACTGCGGATGCATTTATAGATGCGGTCAAGGCAGATTTCGAAGTAGAAGCGGTTACGGAAGCATATCAGCCGGAAGAAAAGGCAGCCTTTGGCATGTATCTGGATGGTATCTGGTATAAGTTGCGTGCAAAATCACATATACTATCTGAAGATCCGGTGGATGGACTTGATGTTTCAATTTTACAGGATCATCTCCTTGCACCGATTCTTGGAATTGAAAATCCGAGAACCGATAAAAGAATCGATTTTATCGGAGGAATCCGCGGTCTTGCGGAGTTGGAACGACGTGCAAACAGTGATATGAAGCTTGCATTTTCGATGTATCCGACATCAATTGAGGAGCTTTTTGCGGTTGCTGATGCAAAACGGTTGATGCCACCGAAGTCAACCTGGTTTGAACCAAAGCTAAGAAGTGGAATCTTCATTCATAAATTGTAGAGAGGAGACACATTTGACATGTCCAAAAGAAAAGCAATTTTTGCTATAAACTGGATGGAAGTCGATGCTTTGGTCCAGGGTATTCATAACAACCCGCATCATATTCTTGGTATGCATGAGTGTATCGATGATCTGTATATCAATGCATATCTGCCGGGGGCAAAGGTTGTGAATGCCATTGAGGTATCCACGAAGAAGAAGTACACGCTTGTATCGGAGCGTGTGCCGGGTTTTTTCTCTGTGGTTATAAAAGATAAGAAACCATTTGAATATAAATTGAACGTCCGGTTTGACAATGGTGACGAAGTGACATATTTTGATCCGTACGTGTTCGAACCGGTAATTGATCCGATTGATATCAGTTTGTTCAATGAGGGAAAACATTATAGCATCTATGAGAAGATGGGTGCACATCCAATGACCGTGGATGGTGTGGAAGGTGTACTGTTTGCTGTATGGGCACCGAATGCAGACCGAGTATCGGTGGTTGGTAATTTCAATAACTGGGATGGCAGACGGCATCCGATGCGGAAGTTGGATTATTCCGGTATTTATGAGTTGTTTATCCCGGGTAAGCTCGTTGGCGAGATATACAAGTATGAGATCAAGGCGAAGTCCGGACAGGTATTCATGAAGAGTGATCCATATGCGTTCAGCAGCGAGGTCCGTCCGGCAAATGCATCCCGTATCGTGGATATTTCCTATAAGTGGAAAGATACCGCATGGATGGAGAAGCGGGAGACGAAAGATACAGACGCACAGCCGATGGCAATCTATGAGATGCATCTTGGTTCCTGGAAGCGTCCGACCGATGGCAGAGAGTTTTTCAATTATCGCGATATTGCGAGCCTGCTTGCAGATTATCTGTTGATGATGAATTATAATTATGTCGAGTTGATGCCAATCATGGAGCATCCGTATGATCCGTCCTGGGGCTATCAGGTAACCGGATATTATGCACCGACCTCCCGTTATGGTTCACCGGCAGATTTTATGTATTTTGTTGATTATCTGCATAGCAAGGGAATCGGCGTGATCTTAGACTGGGTTCCGGCACATTTTCCGAAGGATGAGCATGGACTTGGCAGATTTGATGGCACAGCACTTTATGAGCATGAGGACCCTAAGCGTGGGGAACATCCACACTGGGGGACATATATATACAATTACGGACGCAATGAAGTCCGGAATTTCTTAGTTGCGAATGCTCTTTACTGGGCGGAGAAATATCATATTGATGGTATCCGGATTGACGCGGTCGCATCCATGTTGTATCTGGATTATGGACGTGGCGATGGTGAGTGGCTGCCGAACATCTATGGTGGCAATGAGAATCTCGAAGCGATTGATTTCATTAAGGAATTAAACAGCAAGATGCATGAACTGCACAAGGGAGTTATCATGATTGCGGAGGAGTCAACCGCATGGCCGATGATGACGCATCCGGTTGAGGCTGGCGGACTTGGATTTGATTACAAGTGGAATATGGGATGGATGAATGATTTCCTGAACTATATGAAGCTTGATCCGTTGTACCGCAAATATCATCACAACGATCTGACGTTCAGTATGGTATATGCATACAGCGAGAAATTTATTCTCGTACTTTCCCATGACGAGGTTGTTCATGAGAAAGGATCTATGATTGCGAAGATGCCGGGCGGATACGAAGACAAATTCTCGAATCTGCGTGTGGCATATGGGTATATGATGACGCATCCGGGCAAGAAGCTTTTGTTCATGGGACAGGAGATTGCGCAGTTTACGGAATTCAACGAGAATGCGGAAGTAGACTGGTCACTGTTCGAGTTTGATGCACATGTATTTATGCAGGGGTACGTTAAAGAGTTGAATGAACTTTACAAGACGGAACCTGCATTGTATGAGCTTGATTCTTCACCGGAAGGATTCACATGGATCAACTGTAATAGTGCAAATACAAGCCTTCTTTCTTATGTTAGAAAAGGTAAGAAGGAGAGCGATACGCTTTTGATCATCTGTAACTTCACACCGATGGAACACAAAGCATACAAGCTTGCTACTCCATCCGGCGGAAGATGGCAGGAGATTTTCTCCAGCGATAACAACCGTTATGGTGGCGAGGGCAGAAATAACAAGACAGTGAAACAGGCGAAGAAAGCAGAGTGTGACGGACAGGAACATTATATCTCCGTTACAGTACCACCACTTTCTATCAGCGTATTCAAGAAGAAAATTGGCAAATAATTAAGATGAAACGGGCTGTCCTTCGTGAGAAGGGCAGCCTGTGAAGTTTTATGGATAAATGAATATTTACTTATATGAACATAAAAAGGAGGGACTTGATTGGAAGACATCAAAGACATTGAATCGTCCAAGATCGAAGAGTATCTGAGCAAGCTTGGAGACTGGGCGTTAAATAAAGGGTTTCAGTTAGTACTTGCAATTATATGTATGTATATCGGCATGAAGCTGTCGAAGCTGATCGTGAAGATGATACGCAAATCCTTCAAGAAATCAAACATGGAGGAAAGTGTTGCATCTTTTCTGTTATCGCTGATTAAATTCACTTTTTATGCTATCGTATTTATCACGGCTGCATCTATTGTCGGATTTCAGGTGACATCGTTAGTTACGATTCTTGGTACTGCCAGTTTAGCAATCGGTCTTGCGCTACAGGGTAGTCTGGCAAACTTCGCAGGCGGTGTGCTGATCCTGATACTCAAGCCGTTCCGTGTCGGGGATTATATCATTGAGAACGACAAGCAGTGTGAAGGTACGGTCGTGTCGATCGACATTTTCTACACGAAGCTGCAGACATACGATAACCGGATCATTGTGATTCCGAACGGAAACATTACATCCCATTCGCTTGTCAATGTGACAGCAGCAGGAATAAGAAAACTGGATATCTCAATCGGCGTTGCGTATGATTCTGATCTGAAAAAGGTGAAGGATACGCTGTATCAGGTTGTGACGGAGAACCAGTATTATGATAAGACGAAGGAAGTCGATGTGTTCGTGGATTCCTTCGGGGACAGCAGCATCAAGATGGGTGTCCGCTGTATGGTTGCGACAGAGAACTACTGGAAGGCAAAATGGGAGATACAGGAAGCAATCAAATATGCATTTGATGCGCAGGGAATCGAGATTCCGTTTGACCAGATGGAAGTGACTTTGAAGAATAAGGATGTATAGCATATGGAAAAAATAATAGAAATGTGCTATTATATAAAGTTGACAAAAATAGAAATAATTTTTAGGAGGCAATAGAGATGACAAAGATTGATATTCTTTCAGGATTTTTAGGTGCAGGCAAGACAACATTGATTAAGAAACTGATTGCCGAGGCATATCAGGGTGAGAAGCTTGTATTGATCGAGAATGAATTTGGTGAGATCGGTATTGATGGCGGTTTCATGAAGGATGCAGGTGTGGAAGTCACAGAGATGAATTCCGGTTGTATCTGCTGTTCCCTTGTTGGAGATTTTGGTACAGCATTGAAGAAGGTAATCGTGGATTATGCACCAGATCGTGTAATCATCGAGCCATCCGGTGTTGGTAAGCTGTCAGATGTTATGAAGGCAGTTGAAGATGCAAAGCAGGATGCGGATGTTGTAATCAACAGTGCAACAACCGTTGTTGATGTGGCAAAGTGCAAGATGTATATGAAGAACTTCGGTGAGTTCTTCAACAACCAGGTAGAAAGTGCTGGAACGATTGTACTTTCCCGTACACAGAATGTACCGGAGAAGAAGGTAAACGATACAGTTGCTATGCTGCGTGAGCATAACAAGGATGCAGCCATTATCACAACACCTTTGGATGACATCGACGGTAAGGTAATCTTGGATGCGATGGAACATGCAAATACGCTCGATAAGCTGATCAAAGAGGCAGTTGAGATTGCAAGAAAGCATGAGGAAGAGCATCATCACCACGATCACGATCATGACCATGAGGAGCATGAACATCATCATGATCACGAGCATGAGGAGCATGAACATCATCATGATCACGAGCATGAGGAACACGAGCATCATCATGATCACGACCATCACGAGCATGGACCTGGATGTACATGTGGCTGCCACGACCATGACCACCATCATGATCATCATGCAGATGAGGTATTTACAAGCTGGGGCAAGGAGACTGCTAAGAAGTTTGCAGATGCCGATATGGAACAGATCCTGAAGACACTGGCTGACAACGCAGACGAATATGGTATCATCCTGCGTGCCAAGGGTATTGTTCCAAATACGGACGGCGAGTGGATTCACTTCGACCTGACACCGGGCGAATATGAGATCCGTAAGGGCGCAGCTGATTACACAGGTAAGCTTTGTGTCATCGGAAGCAATCTGAAGGAAGATAAGCTGGCAGAGTTGTTCGGGGTTGCATAATCCCGGCACTTTGCGTAAAGGATAGAGAAGAAAGGAAATAGAGTATGGGACCAACAAAGGAAGTAGAAGAGATTCCGGTATATATGTTTATGGGCTTTCTGGAAAGCGGAAAGACAACCTTTGCGAACGAAACTCTGATTGACCGTGGATTTACAGAAGGCGAACCGACCCTTCTGCTTGTCTGCGAAGAGGGAATCGAGGAGTACGATGAGGAGTATCTGAAGAGTCAGAATATCTTCGTGGAATATCTGGAGGAATCCAACTTAAATACCGAATATCTGCTTGACCTGCAGGATAAGTATAAGCCGACCCGTGTGATGATCGAGTATAACGGTACATGGAAGATGGATAAGCTGTTTTCCATCCGCGTGCCAAAGGGCTGGACAATCGTACAGGTAATCACATTTGTCGATGCATCCACCTTTGATGTATATGTAGCAAATATGAAAGCGATGATGATGGAACAGTTATCGAGCGCAGATATGATCATCTTCAACCGATGCGATGAGAATACAAAGCGTGCGGAGTACCGCCGGAGCATTCGTGCGGTAAATCGTCGTGCGCAGGTGATCTTCGAGAACAAGGATGGCGCAGCCGATGTCGGTGATGAGGAGTTAGATCTGCCATATGAGATCGACAAGCCAAGTATCACACTCGAGGATGAAGATTATGGTATCTTCTATATTGATGCCTGCGACAATCCGGACAAATACGTCGGAAAGCAGATCACATTTAAGGCGATGGTACACAAGCCGAAAAGCTACAAGGCAAACGAATTCGTACCAGGTAGATTTGCGATGACCTGCTGTGCCGAAGATGTCGCATTTATCGGATTTAAGTGCTATTCCGATCTGGCAAAGCATCTGAAGGACAGACAGTGGGTAACAGTTACGGGAACCATTGACAAAGAATTTTATCCGGAGTTTGAGGGCGAAGGACCTGTGATCCGTGCCACGAAGATCGAACCGGCCAAACCAGCCGAAGAAGAACTTGTATATTTCAACTAATTAAGGAGAATTAGAAAGGAGGAACCGCGATGGTTCTATCATGTGAAGATGTATCCCTTGGATACGAAGGAAAACCAGTGGTTGAACATCTGAATTTCCGTCTCGAACAAGGAGATTATCTCTGCATCCTTGGAGAAAACGGTTCCGGAAAAAGTACTCTGATGAAAGCGATTCTGGGACTGAAAAGTCCTATGCAGCTGTCTCTTATACACATCTGACGCTGCCGACGAACTCTAGGGTGTAG
>ENA-UBIY01000844-UBIY01000844.1-human-gut-metagenome-genome-assembly--contig:-NODE-844-length-11379-cov-5.591575_pt1 | contig 11379 bp, 9 predicted proteins | sample MGYA00244945_ERZ654882 | MGnify/ENA primary metagenome ERZ654882 (study PRJEB26926, sample SAMN06164824) | human gut metagenome | biome: ENVO:00009003; feature: ENVO:2100002; material: ENVO:00002003...
CGGTTCTCCGATTCAGTATCTATCTGGGACACTCTTACGGGAACAGCCTGCCCACCCTGTGTAAGAACAGAAATTCCTTTCTTAACTGAACTCTCTACAGGAGCCTCCACAAGCGTGTTCCACTGTCCGCAGCCCGGACACTGTCCCATCCATTTAGATGTCTCATAGCCGCATTCTTTACAGAAAAATGCTGTACTTCTGCTCTTAGCCATTCTTCACCTTCTGTTAGTTTCTGATAATTTTAACAGGAACGCCCTCTCTTGCGAGTTCAACGCTGATACTTAATTTACCGCTGATATTGGTCTTCATGCTTCCTATTGAAGCGCCGTCAACAAATACTTCATATTCTGTCTCCGGTTCAAGTTCAAGAGTAATCTGCGGGTCATCTGCGCCCTCAACTTTAAGTTCTACTTTGTCATCACTTATTGAAAGGTTGTGGACTGTTGTTCCCGGTACAGACTCATAAACAAACATACCGTTCTTCTCAAGCTTGGTAATTTCCTTAAAAGTCTTAACCTTGTAAATATCTCCGTTGTACTCTACATTGTCCAGCTTGGTCTTGGTATCCAGAAGATAATTTCCAAAGCTTATCGTACCGTCTCCCTCAATGTGAATTAACTCGTCTACTACAGACATATTGTGTCCTCCTGTGTGTTAAATTTAGTAACTTATTAATAAAAATATTATAATATATTTCCTGCTTTTTTTCTACACTATTTTACAGAAAAAACAAGTTTTTCGCTGTCTTCTTTTTTGTCGACATAAACAACATCCGAGCTCTTTATCCTGCCCTCCAGAATCTGTTCGGCAAGCTCATCCTCCACTTTCTGCTGAATTGCTCTCTTTAACGGTCTGGCACCGTATTTTTCATCATATCCTGCGTCAACGATATAAGATTTTGCCGCATCGGAAAGTTCAATGGTGATATTAAGCTGCTCCTTAATACGTTTATTGATAGAGTTCATCATAATGTCTACAATACGGGCTACGTTTTCTTTGGTCAGCATGTGGAAAACAATCATTTCATCGATTCGGTTGAGAAATTCCGGTTTAAAAATTCTTTTAACCTCATCCATAACCTTATTTTTCATGTTTTTGTAATCCTGCTCAGGATCCTTTGATGTGTTAAAACCAAGATTTTTAGGTGAAACGATATTCTCGGCACCAGCGTTGCTTGTCATTATGATAATAGTATTTTTGAAATCAACTTTTCTTCCTGAGGAATCCGTTACCACGCCGTCATCCAGTATCTGAAGGAGCACGTTGAATACATCGGGATGTGCTTTTTCTATCTCGTCAAAAAGAATTACCGAATAAGGATTACGTCTTACTTTTTCGCTAAGCTGGCCGCCTTCCTCATAACCTACATATCCCGGAGGTGAGCCTATCATCTTGGATACGCTGTGTTTCTCCATGTATTCCGACATATCAACTCTTATGAGGGAATTTTCATTTCCGAACATGGCATCCGCAAGTGTTTTTGAAAGTTCGGTTTTGCCGACACCGGTAGGTCCAAGGAAAAGGAATGAGCCAATCGGTCTCTTAGGGTCTTTAAGTCCAACCCTGCCTCTTCTTATTGCTCTTGCTATAGATGTTACAGCCTCGTCCTGACCCACAACACGTTCGTGAAGGGTCTCCTCAAGCTTCATCAGGCGCTCTGATTCCCCGATTGAAAGCTTGTTGACAGGTATTTTAGTCCAGTCTGATACAACTAAAGCTATGCTTTCCTCATCTACCACAAGGTTTCTGTTGTTTTTCTCGTTCTGCCATTTTGTATTGAGTTTTTCAAGTTTTTCATACTTTTTAAGCTGTTTTTTCTTGATTTCCCCGGCTTTTTCATAGGCTTCAGCCTTGATTGCTTCTTCTTTGTCAGCCTCAAGTTTTTCGATTTCGGCTTCGGTTTTGCTTATTTCTTCAGGCTTAATAAACGCCCCCAGCCTTACCTTTGAAGATGCCTCATCAATGAGGTCAATGGCTTTATCAGGTAAAAATCTGTCATTGATGTATCTTTTTGAAAGTTTTACGGCAGAATGAAGTGCTCCATCCGTTATTGTAACGCCGTGATGAGTCTCATAAGTCTCTTTTAATCCTTTGAGGATCTCATATGCTTCATCTTCCGATGGTTCATCCACATTAACGGGCTGGAAACGTCGTTCAAGTGCAGCATCTTTTTCTATATATTTACGATATTCATCGATAGTGGTAGCTCCGATAATCTGTACCTCGCCCCTTGCAAGGGAAGGCTTAAGTATGTTGGAAGCATCAATCGCTCCTTCTGCTCCACCTGCGCCTATGATGGTATGAAGCTCATCTATAAAAAGAATGACATTGCCGGCTGCGCGCACTTCCTTTATTACCTTTTTGATTCTTTCTTCAAATTCACCACGATATTTTGAACCGGCAACCATTCCTGAAAGGTCAAGGGTAAGAAGTCTCTTGCCTCTTATGGTATCAGGAACATTGCCCTCTGCTATTTTAATTGCAATTCCTTCCACAACAGCCGTTTTTCCTACGCCCGGTTCTCCTACAAGGCATGGATTGTTTTTGGTTCTTCTGCTGCCAATCTGGATAACTCTCTGAATCTCGCTTTCACGTCCTATAACAGGGTCAAGCCTGCCTTCTTCGGCAAGTGCCGTTAAATCCCTGCTGTACTGATCAAGCGTAGGGGTCTGGCTCTTTTTATTTTTGCGGTTAAAAGAAACCTCGTCTTTAAAGTTATTGCTGTCCTCGCCCATTGCGACCACAGTATCAATGTAGGCTTTCTGGATTTTGACGCCTATTGTTCCCAATAAACGTGTTGCAACGCAGTCCTGCTCTTTTAGCATTCCTATAAAAATATGTTCCGTTCCGATAAGTCCGGATTTGAACCTTTTTGCTTCTTTTCTTGCATTTTCAAGAATTCTTGCAGCTCTCGGAGTATAGGAATCAGGTTCTTTCAACCCCACATTTTTTTCAGGAACAATAAGTTCCTTGATTAGCTCCACAACCTTGCTTTCTTCAACACCGTTATTCACAAGTACGGCATTGGCAATACATTCTTCCGTTCTTAAAAGTCCGATAAGAATATGTTCGGAGCCGACACTGCCATGCCCAAGCTCAAATGCTGCTTCCGTGGCATTCTGCAATGCTGTCTCGGCTTTTTTGGTAAATCCACTTTCCATATATATATTCCTCTTTCCTATCTGTGAAATAATCAGATTATTTCAGGGAGATATTTTCTTATATATTCTGCTCTTAATACGTCTGTCTCTGCTACAGACATCGCCTTGCCTGAATTCTGTCTTAAAACTGCAGGCTGTATATCCATTATAAGCTCGTTGATATTATATCTTCCGTTATGTGCAAACTGCAATACGCCCAACGATACGCCTGTCATAAGTTCCGATATGAGAACCATTGAATCTTTTAATGAAAGTTTTCTTGCATATTTTAAAACACCGTATGATTTGTAAATCTCATCATCCATCTGTATCTTGTCTTTTTTGTAAAAATGTTCTCTCTGTTCTTTTTCCTGATTGACAATCTGCAGAACAATGTCATCAAGGTCTTTTATAACTTCACGTTCATCCTGGCCAAGGGTCTTTTGTGTGGATATCTGGTATAAATTACCATATCCATTCTGACCGTCACCATAAACTGTCCTGAATTTTAGTCCGAATCTTCCAAGCTCCGCGCTGATATCGTTAAGTCTTCTGGCATCCGACAGGGAAGGCAGGTGAAGCGTGTATCCTGCTTTCATTCCGGTTCCTGTATTGGTGGGATAAGTTGTCTTATAGCCGTATTTTTCATCAAAAGCATAATCAAAATGTGCGTCTATATAATCGTCAATTTCATTGGCTTTCTTAAAACAGCTCTGGATATCCATTCCGTTACATAATACCTGTATCCTTACATGGTCCTCGCCGTTTAAAAGAACAGAAGTTCCTTCATCCTCCGATAAAATAACCGCACCATTATTTTTGCCTGCAAGATAAGATGTTATTACCCTCTTTTCTTTAAGGGCATTACGGCCTGATTCGCTGCACTCTTTCATGTAAAGGCATCTGAACTCTTCGGGATAATCGGTCTCAAACCTTTTTGCAACCGAATTAATCATCTTAGCAGCGTCTTCTTCACTTATTTTGTCGGCAAAAAGATAATCGTTAAAATTTCTGGCAAGCCTTATTCTGCTTGAGATTACGATATCCCCGGCAGTTTCTTCATGTTCATACCATTTAAGCATTTTTACCTTCCTTTCTGCTAAGTTCAGCTATTAAATCCCTTAATCTGGCTGCTTCTTCAAAATCTTCTTCTTCAACCGCCGATTTTAATTTTTTTCGTAATATCTCTATTTCTCTATCAAGGTTGTTGTCTTCTTCCCTTTCAACATATTCCAGAGGCTCCTCCTCCGGCTTGCCGTATTTCATAGGCTTCTTGCCCATATATACGTTGCTGCCATGAATTTTTTTCATTTTATCGGATATAAGAAGTCCGAATATATCGTAACATACAGGGCATCCGAACCTTGAATTCTTAACAAATTCGCCGTATGTTGTCTTGCAGTTAGGGCATGTCACATTAACTGACTTGTCGCTTTCGCCATTGCCTGACACAATAGCCTTACCGCCCAGTATTCCAGATATCAGTCTGGTAAAATTCTCATCGTTTTCAAAAATACTGCTGTAAAAACTTACGTCTGTATTAGCCGCACATTCACTGCAAAGATGGTGTTCGCTGCGGACCCCGTTAATTACCTCCGCATAGTGAAATGTTGCCTGGTTTTTATTACATTTTTCACAAAGCATTTGTTATCCCTCCTTTTTATTTTATTCCAAATTCACTTATAATATCGTCAACAAGTGCATGTATTTCCGCTGATGTTATATTCTTACACATTGCTTTAGCAATAGATACCCTCAAATCCCTTGAAAGTGATTCCATGGCTTCTATCTTATCGGCATCAACAGCTATAACGGCACCGTATCGTCTATCCAGTTTAATATATCCTTCCTGCTTAAGAATTGTGTATGCTTTATTAACAGTGTGCATATTAATTCCTATATCCTCAGCCATCTGTCTCACTGATGGGAGTGAATCGCCTTCATGTATATCATCATTGGCAATACTCATTATAATCTGGTGACATAACTGGATATAAATTGCCTCATCACTGTTAAAATCAATGCTAAAAATCATATTCTCAACTCCTTGGCCGTGTTATATACATACTATAACAAGTAAACGCAGCAAAAGCAATAGTTTTGCCCTGCTGCGTTTAAATTTAATACTTTTTTTATTTTTCTTCAGTTTCCTTTGATACTTCCTCTAATTCCGCTGTAGCTTCTTCCTGTGTTTTTTCATCGGTTGCGGCAAATTCTTCATTATATCCGTTATATTTCTTTCCCTTTTTGCTGATTAAAAATATAACTGCTCCGGCTACGACAATCAATAACAAAGCTCCGCCGATTATAATAATGTTTTTATTGTTAAAGGAAACTCCGTCATCGTTTTTTCCTGTTACCAGAGTTGAGGCTGTCTCTTCCGGTGTTGTTGTCTCATCTTCAATAATTTCAGGGGATGTGGCACGCAATCTTTGTATTGTACCCTCCACAGTATCGTAGGAATACCACGAATACTTTTTATTGGAATTCATTGCGTAAAAATAAATATATTCTCCGTCAACATATCCTTTTATGGCCGTATCCTTAATTTTTACATCCTTTTCTTCGCCTGCCATCGATGTATCGGCCTTGCGGCTGTCAAATACATAATATGTATTTTCGGAATTAGATATTACAATATAAGGATAAAAATTTTTGCCATCATATACATAAAAGTTTCCGTTTCCTTCAGAATCCACAAGGTACATAAGTGTAAATCCTGTTGCACTTCCGGTTGCGGTTATTACATCTTTTCCGTTATATGAACCAAGCTCTACTTCAAATCCGTCAGGCACTTTGCCGGCATCAAACTCAGATGATACGTTATATTCTTTGCCATCCATAGTTACTTTGAAGCTTGCAGGCGGCTCTGTAGGCGGGTCAGTTGGTGCTTCTGTAGGTGGATCTGTAGGCGGCTCCAGCCTGAAAATATTAAGATTATATTTCATTGCCTTGCCATTAGGAGCATAACTTGTGATTGTAACGTAGTTATTACCAACCGCAAGATTATCTGTGTTGCCTGCTATCTCCACTCTTCCGCCCTGTGAGCTTGCAGCCGCAATATTAACGGAGGTTACGGAATTATCTACATAACATTTATAATCCAATGTCCATTTTGCAAATGCAGGGCTTAAGTTAGCCCCTCCTACCTGGATTGAACTGAGTGTGGCATCATCGGAACCTACTGCCATTACCTTAACGGAAGCCGAACCGCATGCAGGACTGAAATCATTCACATCTGTATCAATAAACTGATATCCTTTTATTGTAAAATTACAGGTTCCTGTCTGGTTAGCTTTGAAAGTGATATTCCACTTATACTCGGTCTGTTCCGTAGCACCGCCTGTAACTGAAAAAGGTATTACTCCATTGAATCCTGAGCCATCCATGCCACTGACATAAGCGAAAATATTACCATCATATATAAGTTCAAAATTTGCCGATGTTATTCCCGCAGGATTATTTAATTTAACTTCCACGGTAATCGTATTACCTGCTATTACTTCTCCGGCACTTGCCTTAACAGTAATAGTGCCTTCTGATGCATAAGTCTTTTCAGGCTTTGAGAATATTGTAAAACATATTGAAATGCACAGCAAAGCAATCAGCATTATTTTAATTAATTTGTTATTTTTAGACATTACTTACTCCTTTATTTCTGTTCAATCGCAGTTCCTTTAATAATATATCTTCTCATAACAGCAAAATCATATATGTCTACGCCTTTATTTTCCTTATGTATATCTGCTGCTTCAAGGAATATTCCGGATAATCCTGTTTTCTTAATTATAAGTTTTCTTATATAAGCAAAGTCATATATATCTATCTTTCCGTCTCCATTGACATCACCATATATCACAATATTCTTTGACATATACAAAGCGCCATTTGAATCATGTATTCTTAACATATCGCCTGTTCCGATAATCTTGTCCCCAGACTTTACATTACCGGAGCTGTCGGTAATCTGTGCCGTTCCGCCTGTAACCTTAAGTCTTTGAAGTGCGGTATTCACTGTATCACCCACGGCAAAATTATGTATATACTGATCCTTTAGTATAAGTTCTTTAAAGTCAACGCTTACTTTGGTAAGCCTTGTAATATCCACTTCGTAAGTCTTACGCTCACTTCTGTCGGAGGCTGACGGATATACATCTATGTACACCTTGGTAGTTCCCACAGGCAGATTGATATTGCCCGTGGTTCCGTTTGAAAGAACAGTTGTTGTACTGCCTGTTCTCATTTCAACAATTGCTATTGACGATTCCGTCTTATAATTTAATGCTAAGGACGTAACATCATTGGCAACTCTCATGGTGTATTTATACGTATTCATTTTAAAAGTCTCATTAAATCCCGACTTGCTTGAGGAAAGTGAAGTCAGATATGTACTGCCTTCCGCCCTTGTAACTTTAACCTTATAAGTCTTGGTTGTACCATATTCTGATTTACAGACAATATTGAACTCATTATTGCCGACTTTAAGGCTATGTGTTCCCGTTCCCGATATTGAAGATGTCTTGGCATAAGCTGATGCCGACAATTTGATCTGTGAAACCTTATACGGAACAACCAGTGAATATTCCGTTCTCTCCGAATTAAAACTTGGTGTAAGGTTAGCATTACTGCTCTTTCCGTCCATATCTATAAGTGTTGCGCTTATTCCTGAAAGCCTTGTATTAGGATTAGCCGTTGTTCTTTCATCACCTGAAGGTGAAGCCGGCTTTTTACATGATGAAGGCATATTTTTATATACAGGGATTCTGAATACAAAGGACGAATTAAGAAGTCCTGCATTCTTATAAGTCTCATATATCTTACTGCCTTCAGTCAGTGTTGCGGTAAGATTCTGTGCATACTGCTTCCAGTAATAATATTTAGGATTGACCACACTGAACATTTCAAAATATATTGTATCCTGGCCTATTCCTATGTAACCTGTATATACTTTAACGGCACCGCCCATTATTGCAAGATATGGGCTTGTCCAGCCTTCAGCCTTCGCTTCCTTGCCTCCGTTATTAATAACGGTCTGCTTGCCATCTCCCGCAGCTCCTATGTTAAAAAAGTTATAATATACAGTATTGCCGTCGCCATTTGCCTGATAAAAATGACTGCCGTCTTTGGTTGACACACCTTTACCAAGTTCATCATTGCTTGTACCTTTTTCCTGACGAAGTCTTACAGCAAGATGTATGGCACTTACCTTAGACTTTTTGGCTGCTTCAACTATTACCTGGGCATAAGTCATATTATTAGGTGCACCGGGACATTTTGCATTACACATAAATGTTCCGTTAAGAGTTGAATTAACAAGTTCAACCGTATCATGATTTCCGTCATAACTTAACTTTTCAAACATATATATATAACTCTCGTTAAGCCAGTTTCTTGGATCCATAATGTATGAAATAGCTGACGTTGATGCCTGATTCCAGTATCCCGTATCAAAGCTTACCCAGTTATTGGCGGAGTAGTTATACGCACCCGCTACATCATCATAAGCTTTCCAGGCTGTCGGTGTCTGATACCACGCCCATTCGCCGTTAGACTTCAGGTCTGCCAGTCCTAATGACATACTATGTCCTGCTGCCGGAACAAGTTTTCTTTTTAACAGTGCCTCGTTCTTAAGCACTTCATTCCAGTCAAGTCCTGTATTGAACGCTTCAAAAGTCCAGTTAGGATGTTTATCATGCAGTGCCTGTATGTAAGGTCTGTATGATTCCGGAAAAGACTTAAGTGTCTGTTCAAATGAGGTATCTGCCATAATATCGTATATATTTTTTCCAACGATACCTCCTACCAGTAAAACAACTGCAGTAAGGAGACATACTATTTTTTTATAAATTTTCTTTGTATTGCTCATTACTTTATCCTGTCAAATATTATTTATTTACATTATAAAAAGAAATGCCCTCAAGGTCAACCTAAGGGCACTTCCAGATATTGTATTTTTTGTGAATATTCTGTGAAATTACAGATTCAAACCCTTTGCTTCATCACAGCCAAGCACAATGTTCATACACTGTATCGCAGCACCTGACGCACCTTTTCCAAGGTTGTCAAAACGTGATGAAAGAAGGATTCTGTCATCATTACCGCAAATGTATATTTCCATTCCGTCCCATCCGGAACATGAGTTGGCTGCCATAAAACCGTTAAGTTCTTCTGTCTGTGCATCGAAAGGTTTTACATTGATAAATTTCTCACCCTTGTAGAAATCTGCAAATACTTTCTGAAGTTCCTCAGGCTTCATGCCTATCATATCCACATAAAGTGGGATATTGACAATCATTCCGCTGTAATAATCGTCTACGATAGGGGTAAAAAGAGGTTCCCTTGAAAGTCCTGTAATCGCTTTCATTTCTTTTAGATGTTTATGTTTCTGCGTAAGTGCATACTCTCTTGGAGCATTCATTTCCACAGTCTTCTCATCCGATTCATATATGGCAATAGTCTTTTTGCCTGCCCCGCTGTAACCTGAAAGGGCAAATGCAGAAATCGGAAAATCAGGTCCTATTATTCCCATTTTCACAAGCGGATAAGCAAGTGAAATAAATCCTGAAGCATAGCAGCCAGGATTGGCAATTTTCTTGCTGTTTCTGATATTTTCCCTGAATTCTTCCGAAAGTTCAGGAAATCCGTAAGCCCAGCCCGGACTTGTCCTGTGTGCCGTAGAGGCATCTATTATTGTAACATTTTCATTTTCCACAAGGGAAACGGCTTCAATTGCAGCCGCATCAGGGAGACACAAAAAAGTTATGTCCGATTCATTTATATATTTTCGTCTTTCATTAACATCCTTACGAAGTTCACTTGGGATTGTAAGAATCTCTATATCGTCCCTGCCTTTGAATCGCTCATTGATTCTAAGACCTGTAGTACCCTCGCTTCCGTCAATATATACTTTTGTCATAGTATACTCCTTAGTCCATATTCTCTATAGCCTTACCTATATCATGGCGCATATATTTGTTTTCAAAATCAACCCATTCGGTTGCAGCGTAAGCATTGGCTCTTGCTTCTTTGAGTGTATCGCCTTTTGCGGTAATTCCGAGAACTCGTCCGCCGTTAGTCACAATGTTGCCGTTGTCATCAAACTTTGTTCCGGCATGGAAACAGTAATAACCGTCTTTGCCTTTGAAATTATCAAGACCTGTTATAATCTTGCCTTTTTCGTATGCAAGAGGATATCCGTCACTGGCAAGGATAACGCATACACAGGCTTTGTCTTCAAACTGAAGGTCAATCTTATCAAGTGTTCCATCAATGCAGGCATTAAAAACGTCAATAATGTCATTTTTAAGCCTTGGAAGAACAACCTGTGCCTCAGGGTCGCCAAAACGAGCATTGTATTCAAGAACTTTTGGTCCCTTAGGTGTAAGCATAAGTCCGAAGAAAATAACGCCTTTAAATTCCCTGCCTTCTGCTTTCATTGCATCAACGGTTGCCTGATATATGTGTTTTTTGCAAAAATCATCAACCTCTTCTGTATAAAAAGGACTTGGTGAAAAGTTACCCATTCCACCTGTGTTAAGACCCTCGTCACCATCTTTTGCCCTCTTATGATCCTGGGCTGATGACATTATTTTAATTGTATTGCCGTCAACGAAAGAAAGTACGGATACTTCCCTTCCTGTCATAAATTCTTCTATAACTATGGTATTGCCGGCATCGCCAAACTTCTTGTCAAGCATAAGCTCATCAACGCCTGCCAATGCTTCTTCCTTGGTATTGCAGATAAGAACACCTTTACCAAGTGCAAGTCCGTCAGCCTTAAGGACTATAGGATATTCCGAAGTCTCAAGATATTTCTTGGCATCGTCCGCAGAAGTAAATGTCTCATAAGCAGCCGTAGGAATATTGTATTTTTTCATAAGGTCCTTTGAAAATGCCTTGGAGCCTTCAAGAATAGCCGCATTCTTACGAGGTCCGAATACTCTTAAACCTCTCGCTTCAAACAAGTCAACAATGCCGCCTACAAGTGGGTCATCCATTCCGATTACGGTAAGGTCGATTTCTTTTTCTGCTGCGAAATCTGCAAGTCTGTCAAATTCCATGGCTGAAATTGGAACACATTCCGCAAGTTCCGAAATTCCGGCATTACCCGGTGCACAGTATATTTTATCTACTTTAGGGCTTTTACTGCATGCGTAAGCAATTGCATGCTCTCTTCCGCCGCTGCCTACAATCTGTCTCTTATACACATCTGACGCTGCCGACGAACTCTAGGGTGTAG
>ENA-UBIY01000863-UBIY01000863.1-human-gut-metagenome-genome-assembly--contig:-NODE-863-length-11223-cov-5.055158_pt1 | contig 11223 bp, 9 predicted proteins | sample MGYA00244945_ERZ654882 | MGnify/ENA primary metagenome ERZ654882 (study PRJEB26926, sample SAMN06164824) | human gut metagenome | biome: ENVO:00009003; feature: ENVO:2100002; material: ENVO:00002003...
CTTGTCCAGTCCTTCCGTTCTTCCTTTCGTATTTCCATATACTTCATCAGTAGATACATGAAGGAATTTCTTGTCAGCCTTAAATGTTCCATCCGGAAGTTCCCATGCCTTCTTAGCAGCATTAAGCATAACCGCTGTACCCATAACATTAGTCTGCACAAACACCTCAGGATTACGGATACTTCTGTCAACGTGGCTCTCCGCAGCAAAATGAACAACTCTGTCTATGTCATTCTCTGCAAAAATCTTCTCAATGGCTTCCCTGTCGCATATATCAGCCTTGATAAATGTGTAGTTATCCCTGTTTTCTATATCTTTAAGATTCTCCAGATTACCTGCATATGTCAGAACATCCACATTAATTATACGAATCTCATTGTCGTACTTTCTAAACATATAGTGAATATAATTTGAGCCGATAAATCCGGCTCCGCCGGTAACAAGATATGTTCTCATATTATTTCCTCATCTTTCTTTTTTGTATACATAATTACATTTTACCATAATAAAACCGTCAATTCAACACAGACCTACTTTTTTTCCCAGCTAGGCGAGAATTTTTCGCCACACTGTATAAAAGAGCGCCTCTTATTCCAATTGCAATGTGATGACTGGTAGCATCTTTTACATGGGTCATCCATATTATTTTCATCATTGACATTTTTGCGATATTCCTGATATTCTTTTGAATTCCACATATCCATAAAATCCCTGTTCATATCGTATTGGAAAAACTTAACCGGTGTTGACATACAAGGTCTTACATATCCATCAGAACCGAGGAAGAAATCCCTCCAGCTTACGAAACAGTCCTTATGTTCCTTATCTCCTGCTACGTCCTCTCCAACATAATGAGGAAGTTTAATGGCTATATTAAGTTCTTCTGCTACTTTAATTGCCTCTTCAAAAACAGAATGTACAAGTTCATCCTGTCCCCATAATGTTTCTTCAAGCATGGAAGGTTCAAAAACGGTAAGATATACAACCTTTACTTCATTAAGTCCGATATCCGCCGCAAGTCTTACAAGGTCAGGAAGCTCATGAATATTTGATTTCATTGCGCAAAAAACAAAATTTATCCATGGATATGTAAGTCCTCTTTCTTTTTTTATTCTGACTATATCCCTTAAATCATCACAAATCACATCTATTTTAGAGCCTCTTCTGATTCTGCTGTTAGTCTCATCTGTAGCTCCGTCAAGACTTACCGCAAACACATCAACATTGTAATCAAAAATTGCATTTTTTATTTTTTTAAGATTCATTCCGTTAGTACAGAAATATTTTCTTGCCCCATGCCTGTTAATTATATCAAGCATTTCAATAAAATTAGGGTAAATTGTAGGTTCACCCCATCCCATGAGTGTTACCTCTTCTACATAATCCATAACAGGTTCAAGACTTCTGAATACATCCATATCAAAAGCCGTAGCTTTAAAGTCCGCTGCATTTCTTCCGCACATTACGCAATTAAGATTGCATGCATTGGTAAGTTCAAGTACCAGTCTTCTCGGATATGATGAAAGAATTGTTTTTCCCTCATCAATTTCTTTAATGTTCAGCTCCGAATTTTTAGTATGGGTTTCACTAAGTGGTCTTCCCTGAAAAAGGAGCTTAGTCTTTGCTCTTAAAATTTCCATAATGTTTTCCTTTCATTTAGCCGCATGAATTAACAATAATCTGGCTGTATGTTTCAAAACTTAAAATAAGTGACATTGCTATCAGTATTACAGGATAAAATTTTTCCTTATTCCAGCTGCATTTAATCTTAGGAGTGGCAAACATTGAAAGTCCCAGGAATAAAAGAGGAATAAAATATCGTCCCTGTACTCCGTTAATGGAGCTCGCAACGCCTACCTCCGTAAATGCCATATAAAGGCTGGTCCAGATAAGTGCCACGATTATAAAAATAATTCCTGCAAACGCCGCTTTCTGTTTTTTCTTAAACCGGAAGCCATCTTCGCCAAGTGTCAGTACAACTGCCGTAAGTATTATATCAAGTACAACAATACATTTTCCTGTTCCGAAAAAATACATTGTATCTATCGCTATAGGTCCCACCGAATACGTAATGAATCTGCTTATAATTGAATACATCATAAGTCCGAAATATCCGAAAAGATTGCCGGTCATACAGCCCAGCTGGCTTATATGGCTTGTATTGCCGCCTCTGCTGTCGCCGCTGTCTTGTCCTAACATTGTAGGCAGCATTGCCGTTGCCATAAGTACAAGGAAACAGATTACAAAACCTGTTTTCATGATTATACCCGTTTTTTTGTCCTTAAAACGGTCCGCAGGTATCATAAGCCCCACAAGGAACAAAGGTGCGTAAATAGCCTTTGCCGTACAGCCTATGCCTAAGAAAAGGCATCCCAGTATAAAATCCTTAACCGTGATTTTTTCTTCGTCCATCACTGCGTTAAGCAGATATGCCATACCGAGTGATATGAATGATAATACAAACGGATCATAAGATATTGTAGATGACAAAAACATTACCGTAGGCAGAAGTCCTATTACCGATAAGAGAATTTTACCTTTTTTAATTTTCCTAATGGCAAATGTCATTGTCGTAACATATACAATAAGATTAACGAGTCTTCCGAGTATATATATATTTCCGAAACTCATCTTAAATAATCTTGCAAGACTCATAAAAAATGCAAGGATTATATAAGAAAAAGTTGCCATTCCGCTTGTATTTCTAGGGGTTACCCTGAAAGTATCAACACCATTGTCGGTATACAAGGCATTCTCGTTAAGATACTTGTAAAAAGCTTTATATTCGTCATACGAACCGCTTCTGAAAGCCGGATGGTTCTCATCAGCCGCATTTAACATATTCCATAATGTGGTATTTTCAATAGTTGTTTTCTCAAGCGAAAGTACAAAAGAACACCTGAAATGAGCTTCTTCGTCAAACCCGACTCTTACAAGCGGCATTACAAGTACCATGCTAAGGCCTACAGTTGCTGCCACTATTGCAAATCCGACATGTACTTTATCCGCAATAATTTTTCTGAAAACAATAATTAGTCCTATTGAAGATAATCCAAGCACAAAAAATGCAACTCTCAGCCAGTTAAGCTGTGCCGTATTTCTCACTGAAATATACTTAATTGTCACATCATCCGAAAGTTCCGGAATATTTAATGTTATTTTATTAACATACTTGTGGATATTAACAACGGTTTCGTCAAGATAAACCGGATTACTGTCATTAATAACTTTAACCTCGGACATATTATATATATTCCGGTAATCTACCATAAGCGTCTGGGAATAAGTTGTATCCGTATCATATCCGATTACTATTCTGTCCACATAACCATTCACCTCAAAAGTAAAATTACCTTCTGAACCTTTTTTCAGTACATAACCTTCACCTGTCTTTTGAAGATTGGTTGCTGTACATTTATCAAATCCAATCTGCCTTACGCCTTTTTCTTCGCCTTTCAGACCTAACACTTTCACATTAAACATCAGTTCCGCAAAAAAAGCAATTATAAAAGACAAAATTATAACCGTGACAACCTGTATATATTTTTTTGAAAAGATTTTTTTCATTATTCGTAAACTCCGGTAAGTCTTATTATTTTTTCACTTATATTCTTTACTGTTGTAGATGGGGTATAATCCGTACTGTCAAACAGTTTTTCGTGAAATTTCACAACGTTGGATTCAAGCGTTACCGGAATAACAGGATCCGCAAATTTCCATCCGTCTTTACTCCTTATCTGGTCATTTCTTGTAAATGGGAAACCGCCGTCAACCATCGTGAGTTTGTATTTGGTAATACTTGTTGCGAGGTCAAGTATCTCATTTATATCAAAACTGGTTGAAATATTCTTTGTAACTGCTGTAAGAATTGAATTAAGTCTTCCTATATCAAATTTCTTTGCTTTTGCCACAATCTGTTCAATAACTTTTCTCTGTCTTTCTGTTCGTCCGTAATCGGCTTTGCCATCACCATATCTTACTCTGGCAAATGCTGTAGCCTGGATACCATCCATATGGGCCATGCGTCTTGTATTCATCTTATCGCTGTCCATTCTTAACTCTTCGTCAGAAAGTTTGGTATCATCGTCATCATAAACATCAAGTTCTTCATAAGAGACGCCCGTTGCTTTAGAAGTGTCTACAAGATATCTGTTAGTCCATCTCTGCTCCATCTGGGTTATCTCTATATCCACACCACCTATAGAATCAACAATGTCTATAAGTGCTGCCCAGTTAACCATTACATAGTCCTTGATATCCATATCAAGGTTCCTGTTAATCATGGTTATAGTTGATTCAATACCATATTCAAATGCTGCTTCTGTTGCTTTGTTTATCACGGTATTTTTAAAATCTTTATCTGTTTTAACATCATTCATCTCAAGGAGGCAGTCCCTGTATACCGAAATAATTCTTACTTCACCACTGTCATTATTAATACTTGCAACAAGCATCGCATCTGTATGATTCTCACCCACTTTATCAAGTCCGTCGGTGGAATTGTCTCTTGAATCGGTACCAAGTAAAAGTATGTTGGTATAACCTTTTAATTTTTCGGTAGTATCGTTGTCTATATCCGGATTAATAACAATAAGGTCCTCATTAAGCGGTGTTCTTTTAATGTTGGATAATTTATCAACCACATACAATACACCTAAAAGCCCCACTATTAATATAAATTCAACAACGAGTACGACTACAAGTATCCATGTTTTTTTCTTTTTTTTCTTATTTCTGACACTTTTTACGGGATTACTGCTCCCGCTATCAAATATAATCTCATCATCGAAATCTTTATACTTAGCCATAATAATTTAATTTCCTCCATGCCTAGTAGGCATTCTTATTAATAAATCCTTTGAAAACCGTAAAGAATAAAATTTTTATGTCAAACAAAACGGTCCAGTTTTCAATATAATAAAGGTCGCATTCAATTCTCTTGTAAATAGAAGTGTCACCTCTGTATCCGTTAACCTGTGCCCATCCCGTAATACCCGGTCTGACCTGGTGTTTTATCATATAACGGGGAATTTCTTCCTTAAACTTGTCCACATAATAAGGTCTTTCCGGTCTTGGTCCCACAATGCTCATGTCACCTTTTATGACATTAACAAACTGTGGTAATTCATCCAGACTTGTTTTTCTGATGAATTTACCTACTTTGGTTACCCTCGGATCATCCTGCGTGGTCCATTTTTTCTTATCACTGCCATCACAGCTGTCAATCATCGACCTGAATTTATACATCTTAAATGTCTTATTGTGAAGTCCTACTCTTTCCTGTTTATAAATAACAGGTCCTTTTGAAGTTGTCTTTACAAGCACAGCTACAATTAACATTATAGGAGAAAAAATAATAAGTGCAAGTACCGCTAATACAATATCCGCAAATCTTTTTATAAATCTGTTGAAAAGTCCGCTTAAAGGTACTCTTCTTATATTGATTACAGGAAGTCCCTGAACATCCTCAATATATGCTCTTGTAGGTATTATGTTGTTGTAATCCGGTATAAACTTGGTGTGAATACCGCATTTTTCACATTTTGCCACTATTTTTTCAAGTTTGCCATACTCTTCGATACTGAGGGTAATTACAATCTCATCAAGGTCATTTGCATCAATAACACTTTCCAGCTCTTCTATTTTACCAATCACCTCAATACCACGGTATTTTGTTCCTGCTTCCACGTTGTCATCAAGAATACCTACTACATGATATCCCCATTGAGGATATGCTTTAATTCTGTCAATGTATCCTTCCGCAGCCCTGCTGTATCCAATCATAAGGACATGTTTCTGATTAAAGCCTTTCTTCCTTATGTGGCGTAAAAACATTCTTAAGCCTACTCTTGCAAGCAGTTCAAGAAAAATATTTATCCCTAAGAATATAAATATCATTTCTCTTGAAAAATGTTCAAGATGTGCCATGTATAAAATTAATATCCACGATACAACGCCCACCGTATTGGCCTTGAAAATATTAAACATTTCATATTTCTGTCCATGCATCCTCTTAGGCGTATATAACCCGAACATGCTGTACAGAATGAGAAAAGACGGAACTATTACAATCAGTGCAACAACATACACTCCATACATGGAATGGTCACTGCTGTTAAGAAAAGCCTCACCAAATTTAATAGCCCACGCAGCAAAATAAGCCACAATCATTATTATGGCATCCATTACTACATGTAAAATATTCAGTTGACGCTGATTACTTTTTATCACAATATCACTCTTCCAGACTTTCCCAATATTCTTTATTTGATGTAAGTTTTAAAATTATTTTTTTGCCAAGATGCTTATACATTTTACCCAGTCTGTAACCTGTATACTTGGCTGCACTGTTAATAAACAGATGGGGTATGTCATACCAATGTCCGTTATCCATCATATATTCTGCCGCAGACACTACCATCTTAATTCCTTCGTTTTCCGACTTTATCCCGGAAAAAACTTCTTCATAATCCTTCTGGGATACGCCCATATCAAAATTACGTCTGAACTGCTCCCTGAAACTGTAATTATGGGAATGATATACTCTTGCCTTAGCACAGTATTCGACTGCATATCCGTTTTTCATTGCTTTTGAGGCATATACCATATCCTCATTAAAGATGATTTTCTCAGGAAAACCACCGTTGCTAAAATATGCCGTCCTGTCATACATGGCACATACATCCGAACAGAAGTAAGTCTTAATCCCAAGCTCTTTAATGTCATCAATCGTCTTAATTCTTCCCTGTGGAGGGTAATTATAATTTCTTGTATATTTTTCTTCAAACGAAGCTTTCTTTGAAGCAAGCTGCCTGCCATAAGCCACAGCAACAGGTTCTCCTTTGCTGCCCCTATGTTCAAAGCACTTTACAAGGCTTGAAATAAGGTGTGTGTCGGCTGGTATGGCATCCATTGTAAGGAATAAGACATAATCCGCATCGGATAATTCCATACCCATATGCCTTGTTGCACCATGGTCAAATTCAGGCTTTGTAATATGGTGCACCTCTATTACCGGATCAAAAAGAAGTTCTTCATTAAAATATTCTTTTTTTGTATTAATCAGTATTATTCTGTTAATTTCATAATCCTGTTTTAAAAGACGTCTTAAAAGTATTCCTGTTCCGGCATCCGGTCTGTATAACGGAATAACCACATCAACCATAATTATTCTCCTAAATTTTCCTCTATAAGTGCCGCAAGTTTCTCTGCTTCCTTACTGATAAGTTCAATATCTTTGCCTTCAATCATAACTCTTATAAGAGGTTCTGTTCCCGAAGGCCTTATAAGTACCCTGCCTTCGCCTGAAAATTTATTTTCAAATGCTTTAATGGCATCTGCAATAATTTTATTATCAAGATAATATTCTTTCTTTCTGTTGGCTACCTTTGCATTAACAAGTGCCTGTGGAAGAACGGTCATTACAGAAGCAAGTTCTGAAAGTTTCTTACCGGTATTAACCATTACTTCTAAAAGGTGTAAAGCACTGATAAGTCCGTCCCCGGTTGTGTTTTCATCAAGGAAAATAATATGTCCCGACTGTTCTCCTCCGAGATTATAACCTTCTTTAAGCATACGCTCAAGAACATATCTGTCGCCCACCTTGGTCTGCTCTATGTTAATATTCTCTCGTTCACCCATCTGGAAAAATCCAAGATTGCTCATAACCGTAGCCGTAATTGTATTCTTTTTAAGTGTTCCCTTATTTTTCATATATAATCCGCATATTGCCATTACCTGATCGCCATCTACCACATTGCCTTTTTCATCAACAGCTAACATTCTGTCGGCATCGCCGTCAAATGCAATACCAATATCGGCGCCATTCTCAATAACGGTTTTCTTAAGTTCCTCAAGATGTGTGGAACCGCAATTTCTGTTAATATTCACACCATCCGGATTGTTGTGGATTACCAAAGGGTCAGCCGATAACTTTCTGAGTGCTTTTTCGGCTGTATAATAAGATGCACCCTCCGCCGTGTCAACAACTATCTTAAGACCGGATAAATCCATATCAAAAAGATCTGTGGCAAAATTAACATAATCGTCTTTAGCTTTATCAAGGTATGTAATGCGTCCCACATCTCCTCCTAAAGGCATAGGAAACTCTGCAAGGTTAACTCTTATGTATTCTTCTATCTCATCTTCCAACTGGTCTGACAACTTATAGCCTGTGCCGCCAAAGAATTTAATTCCGTTATATTCAGCCGGATTATGTGAAGCTGATACAACTACACCTGCATCACAGTTATATTTTCTCGTAAGATATGCAATAGCCGGTGTAGGTATAACTCCTGCATATATAGCATTGGCTCCAACTGAGCATATACCTGCCATTAAGGCATTAGCCAACATATCTCCCGATATTCTTGTATCGCACCCAACAAGTATAGTCGCCTTGTGCGAATTTTCTTTTGTCAGGACATAGGCTCCTGCCTTACCAAGGTTCATTGCAAGTTCAACTGTAAGTTCCTTGTTAGCTACGCCTCTGACTCCGTCTGTTCCAAATAATCTTGCCATTTCTTTACTCCACTTTCAATTTAATTATTATTGTCATTTGAGCTGTCATGTGTGCTTTCTGATATATTACCCGAAGGTGTTGTAGGCTGCTCAGTCTTTTCCGTTACTTCAACGGTTATATCGTAATTTCCTTCGATATTGTAATCGGTACTTTTTTTGATGTTAAGTCTTATGGTATATTTACCCGGTTTTCTGCCCGCCATTGATGCTGTTATGCCAAGGCTGCCTGACCTTATCGTATCGACTACATCTTTGTCACCTGTTATGGTAATTTTGAAATTATCGCTGTCGCTTACAATCTTATAATCGTAATTACTGTTCGTATCGGTAAGAGAAATATCACTGTAAAGGTAGTCAATTTCTGCTTTTCTTAAAACTGTAATATCTACCTTAAGTGTACTTTCGGAAGATACAATCCTGCAGCCGCTTGGAAGGTATACCCCAAGAGGCACTGTAAGTGTTGTATTCTCACTGATTCCTTCTGTTGAAAGTACATCGGCCGGAATATCAATGGATGTAATTCCGTCAAGAACATCTTTGGCAGCCGCAACCTGGACTTTATCCAATGAACCCTTGCTTTCCGATACCACATATCCATCTGCCGGTTCTCCGTTTACAGCATAATTAACATCAACCCATTTAGTCGGAATTATGTCTATATTGATACGCCCTGTAGTTCTGTTCAGGGTAAGTAAATCGCTCTTAACTTCCATACCGTTCTCATCATAGAATACTATTTTTGCATCTTCAGAAATGCTCTGTTTCAGATTAGAAACATCATAAGTAACCCTGGCAGTCTTAATTCTGTTAACAACGCTTTCTGCCCCGGAAACAGTAACCGTATCAGGTGCTACATAGCACTCTCCCACAACATATCCATCTGCCGGCTCTCCGGTATATGATGATTCAATGGTAATATCTTTAGATAATTTATTGTCTATTGAAAGACTTACATATTCATTTCTTATGGAAACAATATCTATCTGGTTTACAACTTCGCTTTTCTCACACCTGACATATATCTTGGCTTTGTCTGATTCGGGTGAAAGCTCACTGAAATCGGCATAAGCATAAAAATCCGATGCTTCAAGACTCTCTGCTATTGACTGTGGTGCTTTGACCGAAATACTGATTACAGAGCCGCTCTGGACCGAATAAGTATATCCTTTCTGTCCTAATGTATCTTCATTGAGGAATACCACCTGTATTCCCGATATCATAGTGGTTCTGCTGGGATTATCTATATTAACAATAGCCACCCATATTATTACTGCCAGAACAACAGCAAGAATCTTCAGGGCAAAATTATGAAGAATCAGGTCTTTGAATTTGAATTCTTTAACGCTTTTCATTATCCGATGCCCCCTTCTTCCAAAGTTTGTAACGTTTTACATCTATTGATTTTTTCTGGATAAAAGTAAGTTTCTTTTTAAGGTAATCCTGGTCCACTGCTCTTATAAGCTCACCTGCTATTGCAATGGATACATTTCCTGTCTCTTCTGAAACCACAAGAGTCATGGTATCCGTAACCTCAGAAATACCCACAGCAGCTCTGTGTCTCGTTCCCAGTTCCTTGCTTATCTGCATATTGTCGGATAACGGAAGATAACATGTAGCTGACACAATTCTGTCGCCACGGACAATAACCGCTCCATCATGGAGGGGTGTATTATGTTCAAAAATATTGATAAGAAGCTGGCTTGTAACAATGCCATCCACAGGAATACCCGTCTTTTCGTAATCTGTAAGCAGGATATCCTGTTCTATTACGATAAGTGCCCCTGTTTTATTTTTTGCAAGTTCAAAACATGCCCTCACAAGCTCATTGACTGTCTTGTCGCTGAACCGCTCGCCTTTATCCTTTTTCTCGGTAAAAGGAAGAATACTTTTGAAGTATTTTTTCTGTCCCAGTTGTTCCAGTGCTTTTCTGAGTTCCGGCTGGAATATAACCACAACTGCTATAATTGCTATATTAATTACCTTGCCTGCTATCCAGAGTATGGTCGTGAAATCAAAAATATAGGCAATAATCAGAAATACAAGAATTACAATAATGCCTTTTAAAAGAGCAAATGCCCTTGTTGTCTTAACCCATGCCATAAATTCATAAAGAATTATTGCAAGTATAATTATTTCAAAAATATTGGAAACCCTTAATGTTCTGGGAATATATATATTGGATATATATTCTTCAATAAAATTTGATATGGCACTCATTATTTCACTTCCATTCTATTGCTATCTGTCTTCCTGATCCTCTTCAAAACTTTCTGTATGAATGTATCCCTTGTCTCTTGAGTTGATTTTCTTAACGGTAATGTCTCTTTCCGTAACCGATACCTTAGGGACTGCCTTTACATAGTAATAATAGTCATTATCCTCAAACTGCACGTATTCAGTTGCCGTATAATCCACAGAAAATATGAAAAGATGCAGCACAAGTCCGATAACTATGGCTAAAACTGTTCCTATTACAACAAATAATACATTAGTCTTTATCGATAACAGTGAAAATGACACGATGAGAATAACTGCATTCGTAAAACATCCTGCAACAATTCCGATAATCCAGGAATAATTTACGGACAGCCTCTTTATAAGATATATCATAAGTATCGCTATTGAAAATGATACAATTGTAATAATAAGTTCTTTGTCTGTCTCTTATACACATCTCCGAGCCCACGAGACTAGGCATGATCT
>ENA-UBIY01000865-UBIY01000865.1-human-gut-metagenome-genome-assembly--contig:-NODE-865-length-11202-cov-7.005741_pt1 | contig 11202 bp, 9 predicted proteins | sample MGYA00244945_ERZ654882 | MGnify/ENA primary metagenome ERZ654882 (study PRJEB26926, sample SAMN06164824) | human gut metagenome | biome: ENVO:00009003; feature: ENVO:2100002; material: ENVO:00002003...
AAAAGAAAGGAATTACGGAGAAATTTCCGTAATTCCTTTCGTTAACGAACACGAGAAGAGTGAATAGCGATTAGGACGGAGAGATCGCTAATCACTAACCACTAATCTTTTTCTTCTGCAAACATCGGGTCCCATGCCGGCAGGCGGACAGGTTTTTGTTTGAAAAGTTCCATTATTTGAGCGGGGACATATTTGGTTTCCACTACCAGGCGGAACATATATTCGTCGAACCAGTTGTCCGTCATGATGAGGTGGCCTTTATAGCCGCTGTCGGCGCCCCAACTATTCTCAACCATCCATTTGACCGGCTTTCCGTCTTTATCCAAATCCACAGCCATCAGCGTCATGGCATGCGAGGAGCCGCTGGAGAAGGTCTGGATGCGTTGCTTCTTATCCATTCCGAAGGTGGTTCCCATGAGTGATTCGTAGTCATAATTTTTCACATCAAGCAGACCGCGTTCCGAGTTCAGGAACTTACCCACGTCGCAGGAGAAATACATCATGGTGCTGTCTTTCAGAGAAGCAATGGCCATTTGCTTGATGTCCTCTACGGGCAGGTTGACGTAAGTCCAGTTCTTGCCGTCGTAGCGGTGGCGGTCGTAGTCAATCTCATAGCATTTGTAATACTCGCGGCTGGGATCGTTCATCAGCATCACGTAGTTGGTGAGCAGTTGTTTGTCACCATACTTCTCAAGGAAAGACATCGGGGTGTGATGTTCCGTCTCCACCGGGTTGCCTTGTGCGTCGGTGCGCACGTAGTCGAACTCCGTAGGCGGAACGCCCAGGTTCAGCACCAGCATGCGGTAGACAGTGCCGAGCATGGCGGTTTTCTCCTTCTCCAGGGCGGCAGGCTTGGCGCCTTTGGCAGCAAGGTCACGGAGCCGGAGGGCGTATTCCTTCAGCTTCAGAGAAATGAGATTGGCCATACGGGCGGTGTTCTCGCTACTGTTGGTCTCCGGCATGGCACACTTGGGCACAAGACCGTATTTGGAAACGATATCCGCCACTCCGGTGAATGTGCCTCCGTCACTCAGCGGATGTTTCAGCAGCCACTCCACTGTTTTGTCGTCCAACGGCTTTTCCGCAGTGTCGATGATGCCTTGCAGGAAAAGGTTGGACTTCTCCAGCTGGTCCCAAAAGAAAGGATATATCTCCGAGAACTCGAAAGACCGGAAACCATAGCGTGCAAGGGCTTTGGCACGCATCACGTTCAGCCCTGTGAAGAGCCAGCAACGCCCTGAGGACTTCTGGTCGGTGATGCCTTTGGAGTCCACCTTAATGGAGAAATGGGTATCCATGCCCTGCATGTTCTCCTGATTGAGCGCCAACTTGCGGATGTCGTTGTTGCCAATAGCATTGCGCAGCGCCTTGTCGGACGCCGTCCCTTGATAGCTTTGCTGGATTTGACTGAGCATGGCAGAAGTGATTCCGCCTTGGCCGTCCTGTGCCTGCACCGAAAGCAGTGCGGTGCCGAAAACAATTACAGATAAAAAACGTTTATTCATGTCAAGATGTATATATGTATGTATTATGTATATTGATATAAGAAACAAATTCATCCCACGAGCCCCCAAAAATCATCTCGTGAGATGATCCGTCTCATCCCGCAAGGAAAACAAATTCACCTTACGGAACGGATTTTCCCGTACCACGAGACCGATGAAAAGGCAAATGTAATGTCTTTTTTGATAATTTTAGCGCCCTCTTTAGATTTATTATCTATTCTTCTAAAAACCGATTCAAATAAAATAGTTTTCTTTGCAGCCACATTCGTACGATATGAAAAGATATATACTGGGTATATTTACTATTATACTGACAACTGTAAGTGTTTCAGCACAAGAACAGTCCCCTACGGTTACCAACGACACTACTTCCGCACTGAGCAAAAAGGAACTGCGCAAACAAAGGGTGGCTCGCAGAAATTTCCATTACAACATATTGGGTGGCCCAAGCTATACACCCGACTTCGGTGCGCTGATAGGCGGAAGCGCCCTGATGACCTTCCGTATGAATCCCGGCGACACCACACAACTGCGTTCGGTGCTGCCGATGTCCATAGCCTATATGTTCAAGGGCGGCGTCAACCTGATGGTGAAACCGCAACTCTTCTTTAAAGGCGACCGCTTCCGCATCTTCGGAAAATTCGTCTACAAGAACACTGAAGACAACTTCTACGGCATAGGCTACAATACGAACAAGAATTACATCCGTAGCGACAGCACCAGCAAATATCGTTACAGCGGCATACAAATCAATCCCTGGTTTCTGTTCCGTTTGGGCGAAAGCAACGTGTTTGCCGGCCCCCAAGTGGACATCAACTACGACAAAATCACCGATCCCGCCAAACATCTCATAGAAGAACCAGACTACGTGGCAGCCGGCGGTACGGCAAGCGGTTACAAGAACTTCAACTCCGGCCTGGGCTTCCTCCTCACCTACGACAGCCGCGACATCCCCGCCAATGCTTACAAAGGCGTCTACCTTGACTTCCGGGGTATGATGTACAGCAAGGCGTTTGGCAGCGACAACAACTTCTACCGACTGGAAATGGACTACCGCCAGTACAAGTCCGTAGGCCGCCGCAAGGTGCTCGCCTGGACAGCGCAAAGCAAAAACGTGTTCGGCAACGTCCCCCTCACCCAATATTCACTGACCGGCACTCCCTTCGACCTGCGCGGCTACTACATGGGACAATATCGTGACAAATCCTCTCATGTCATCATGGCCGAATACCGCCAGATGATAAATACCGACCGGAGCAACTGGATGAAGCGCATGCTGCACCACATCGGCTTCGTGGCATGGACCGGATGCGGCTTCATGGGCCCCACCATGGGCAAGATTGAAGGTGTGCTGCCCAACTATGGCGTAGGCCTGCGCATCGAAGTGCAGCCCCGTATGAACGTGCGTCTGGATTTGGGTAAAAACACAGTAAACAACCAAACATTGTTCTACTTCAACATGACCGAGGCTTTTTAAGAAAAAGGATTATTCTGTGATTGACATTGACAAGTCTGTAATTAACATTGACAATTCTGTGATTGGCATTGGCAATTTGATGATTGATGATTAACCGCTCACCATAAATCAACAATATATTCCTCCTTTCCCTTGCAGCACTAAAAGATTATACATATCTTTGGACGTTAATCTCAAATTACTGAAAGATAATTATTTATATTCTAATACTGATGGGGGTTCTCGAAATCATCTTTTGGATCGGCTTATTCATTGTGTTCTATACATATATAGGTTATGGCATGCTCCTCTATGCCCTTGTCAAACTGAAGGAATGTTTTCGCAAAACAGCCGCCACACCCCCACCGACAGATGACTCCCTCCCCGACCTGACGCTGTTCATCGCCGCCTACAACGAAGAAGACGTCGTAGATGAGAAAATGCGCAACTGCCTTGCTCTGGACTATCCTGCCGACAAACTGCATATACTTTGGGTGACGGACGGCAGCAACGACCGTACCAACGAACGCCTTTCGCACTGGCCGCAAGCCACCGTACTCCACCAGCCCCAACGGCAGGGAAAAACCGCTGCGCTGAACCGGGGAATCCGCTTCGTAACCACACCGCTCGTTGTCTTCACCGATGCCAACACACACCTCAACCGCGAAGCATTGCGCGAAATAGTACATGCCTTTGCCACCCCCAAAGTGGGCTGCGTGGCAGGAGAAAAGCGCATCGCCGTACAGGCCAAAGACAACGCCGCATCCGGTGGCGAGGGCCTCTACTGGAAATACGAATCCGCTCTCAAGAAACTCGATGCCCGCCTCTACTCCGCAGTAGGAGCAGCCGGCGAGCTGTTTGCCATCCGCCGCGAACTGTTCGAGGAAATGCCTGCGGACACCTTGCTGGACGATTTCATCCTCTCCCTGCGCATCGTGATGCGCGGATACACCATCGCCTATTGTGCCGACGCCTATGCCACCGAAAGCGGTTCGGCAGACATGCACGAAGAGGAAAAACGGAAAGTGCGGATCGCTGCCGGCGGTTTACAGTCCGTCTGGCGCCTGCGCACACTGCTCAACCCGTTGCGCTACGGCACATTTTGTTTCCAATATATCTCCCACCGCGTACTACGGTGGTCGCTGACACCTGTTTTACTATTCTCATTACTTCCTCTGAACACAATTCTTATTTTTACGACAGACTCTCCTTTGTTCTATGCCGTCATCTGGCTCTTGCAAACATTGTTCTACCTCATGGCGAGCTGGGGATATTATTTGTCAAAGAAACGCATCAAAAATAAGATACTCTTTGTTCCCTACTATTTCCTTTTCATGAACATCAACGTTGTACGTGGCTTCAACTACCTGCGCAAACGCCGGGGACAGACCAATGGCGCATGGGAAAAGGCACAAAGAGCTTAACCGATAGAAAAATGAAAAACATCCTGAAAAAGGCAGAGAATGCCGAAAAGCTGTTGAACCTGACGTCAGACACCATGATCCTACTGGATCGGAACGGCGTTTGCGTGGACATCGCAGTGCACGACATCAACCTATGGTTTCTGACAGAAGACCAGTTGTTGGACAAGAACATACTCCAGCTGCTGCCACCCTCCACTTACCGGAAAATCTACCCGGAGTTCAAGAAAGTGCTTCTGCGAGGAGAAGTCTCCAGCCGGAACTATGAGCTTGCCACCGACAGCAAGACCTACTTCTTCAAGTGCATCATGCGCCCCTACGAAGATATGGTGCTCTGCCAATATCGCGACATCACAGAACGAAGCCAGCGCAAACTGGAGTTGGAAAAGAAGAATTACGAGCTGAACGAAATACAGAAAGTAGCGCTCATCGGAAGGTGGTGGTACGACTCCGGCAAGGAATGCATCTGCTACTCCGGATACTCCGACATCACGCTCGATGAGGAACAACAGACCGTCTCACTCGACAGCTACATAACACACATACTGCCCGAAGACAGGGAGATATTCTGCAAATGGCTCGACGAGAACCTGCAAGGAGACATGAAAGAAAGCGTGGAGTATCGCATCCACTTCCGGCAAAAAGTGTTCTATATCCGCCAAAAGACCTTCTCCTGCGAGAAACGCCCCGGTGGACACACAGTCCTCGAAGGATACATACAGAACATCACCGATATCCAGCAGCGGCGCAATGACATCACCCTGCTGACGCATGCCATCAACAACGCCACCGAAGACATCTTTGCCGCCCACGAAGACGGAACCCTCATATTTGCCAACCGCTTCTTCAGGCAGCACCACAACATCGGACTGACAGATGACATCACCCAACTGAAAATCTATCAGGTGAACTCGCACGCACGCAGCGAGGAAGAGTGGAACAGAATAAAAGCGTCCATACCCAAAGGAAGCCAACGCAAAGGGTTCATCTTCTACAACCCTCTGCCCCTCCACCCGGAAGTGCTGGCCATGGAAGGCAATGCCTTTTGGGTGACAAGCGACGAAGGCGAATACAGCCTGTGGGCGTTCGGAAAAGACATCACGCAGCGCATCAAGGACGAGCAACAGATCAAACGGTTCAGCCAAGTGATGGACAAGACCATTGAGAATCTTCCGGCAGGCATCGTCGTGAAAGACATCAAAAACAAATTCAAGTACTTATACCGTAATCGTGAATCGTACAACCGGAACATCCCCATGAAGGAAGCGTTGGGCAAAGACGACTTCGACTTCTACCCCTTTGACATCGCACAGAAAAAGAGAAAGCAGGACATGGAGATAGCCGAAACCGGCATCGAAAAGCATTGGATCACCGAGGAGTACGACCAAAACGGCAAATCCATCATCCTCGACAAACGGAAAATGCGCATCGAGAGCAAAGACTTCTCCCCTATCCTGCTGAGCATCGAATGGGACATCACCGAAATGGAACGGATGAAGCAGGAACTCCTCGTTGCCAAAGAAAAAGCAGAGGCTTCCGACCAATTGAAGTCCGCCTTCCTTGCCAACATGAGCCACGAAATACGCACCCCGCTCAATGCCATTGTAGGCTTCTCCAGAATCATTGCCGAAAGCACCGATGCCGAAGAACGGAAAAGCTTCTACGACATTGTGGAAGCCAACAACGAACGGCTGCTGCAACTAATCAACGAGATTCTCGACCTTTCCAAGATTGAAGCAGGCATAGTGGAGTTCACCATCACTCCCGTCCGCCTACATTCACTCTGCAGGGAGATATACGATGCGCTGAAGTTCCGCTGTCCGCAGGGGGTGAAACTCATCTACGAGCCTTCGGACGAAGAGATAACCATCGAAGGAGACAAGAACCGCATCTTCCAGGTGATATCCAACCTTATCGGAAACGCCTTTAAATTCACCACCCAGGGCAAAGTCAGCTATGGGTATCGCCGCAAAGGAGACGGGATAGAGTTCCACGTCAGCGACACCGGCATCGGCATCGAAGCCGGCAAGTTGGACAAGGTCTTTGAACGTTTCGTCAAGATGAATAGCTTCGCACAAGGCACAGGACTGGGATTGTCCATCTGCAAAACCATTATTGAACGGTTGGGCGGCACAATCTCTGCCAGCTCGGAAATGGGCAAAGGAACCACCTTCACCTTTACCCTGCCTGAGAAACAAGAAGAAACAGCAGACAAGCATGCCGACATACATAAATCGGGCGTCAACGCCCCAACCTATGCCCAAAAGGAAAACAATGCTTCCCTTTCCGGCGAAGAGCATCAAGGCTCCGAACAGCCCCATGATTCCTCAAAGCCCGGTCTTCCCACCATACTGGTGGCGGAAGATACAGACAGCAATTATATTCTCGTCAGGGCCATTTTGGGAAAGTCATACCATTTGGAACGTGCCAAGGACGGTATGGAGGCCGTAACAATGTTTGAAGAACTGCATCCCGACCTCATCCTGATGGATATGAAGATGCCCAACCTCGACGGTCTGGATGCTACGAAAATCATTCGTGAACTTTCGCCCAAAATACCCATTATCGCCCTCACCGCCTATGCCTACGAGTGTGACAGGCAAGCAGCCCTGAAGGCCGGATGCAATGAGTTCCTGACAAAGCCCTACAAGCAAGAGGAACTTAAAGAAGTGATAGAAAGACATTTGGAAGAGAAAGATGTGCAAAAGCAGAAATGAGTGCCGGGGAAAGCCGCAACTTGTAAAAGGTAAATATAAAAGGGCCGTATCCTCCCTCCCTTTCGGAGGGCAATGATACGGCCCTTTTCACTTATTCTTTTATTTACGCAAAGATATCGCTTCTTTGGATATATGCTATCACATCTCCTTTATTGACATTGGCGCCTTGCTGGGCACATATTTCCACAACACGACCGGTAAATCCGGTCATCACCTTTTCGTATTCTCCCCAAGGGGTGGAGAGATAACAGAACACCTCGTCATGCTGATACTTGCGTCCGATGAACGGTGCTGCCGACGGCCCTTCTACCGAAACCTCCCAAAGCACCTGTCCTTTGGACGGAGCTATGATAGGGTCTGCTTTGGCCCGTTTCAGTTTCTTTATTTCCTCTTCCGAATATCCGTTCTTCATCATAGATGCATCCTTGACACGTTCCAGTTCATCTTGGAAACGCTTCTTGGCAACACCCGACTTATAGTCACGATATTGCCGGTCGTGCATGGCCAGTTCAAAAAGCTCCTCATCGTCCTCGCCATATTCCCAGCCGTTCTCGTCCATTTCTTTACGGTAGTCGTCCAAAGCATCCGGATAGTTGGATTGCGGGTCGGTATCGACAAACTCGTAGCCTTTGGATTTGGCAAGTTCAATGATTTCAGGAGCCAGTTCGCCCGGCAAGCGGCCACTCTTGCCCAGAATCATGTCCCAGGTATGATTGTCGATCATTGTCCAGCGCTCTTCACCTTTCACCAGTTGCATCACGTTCATCAGCGCCACATTCTTGACGTACTGGCTGAACGGAGTTACCAAAGGCGGATACCCCAGTTTGGGCCATACATATTCCACTTCATCAAAGAGCATCACCAGCAGGTCGTCTATGCTGAGTTCGGGCTGGTTCTTACCTTTCAGTATCATATTGATGCCGGAATGTACACCTTTCAAATCTGCCATCATAGAGCCCATCATGCCGCCCGGAAGCCCGCATTTCAAGAGCAGGGACGACATATGCTTGTTGGTGGGATCCATAAAATAGCCGAGAAAGTCATCTATAAACTCCTGCGTCATGGCACGAGCTTTCATGTAGGCTTTCATGTTGATGTCGGGCACTTGGAAACCCTTATCGCGCAACATTGCCTGTACGGAAATAACATCCGGGTGCACCTTTCCCCACGACATGGGTTCCATGGCCACATCTATGATATCGGCGCCGTTCTCGCAGACTTCGAGGATGGAAGCCATCGAAAGTCCCGGTCCGCTATGCCCATGATACTGTATCAATACGTCGGGATGCCTTTCTTTGATTGTCTTCGTCAGCTCTCCCAGCATCCCCGGACGACCGATGCCTGCCATGTCCTTCAAGCAGATTTCGGGGGCTCCGGCCTCAATGAGTTGGTCGGCTATGCGGGCATAATACTCCACTGTGTGCACAGGCGAATGGGTGATGCAGAGCGTTGCCTGTGGAATCATTCCGGCTTCGAGTGCATAACGGATGGAAGGGATGATGTTGCGCGTTTCGTTCAGTCCGCAGAAGATGCGGGTGATGTCCACGCCTTGCGCATGTTTCACCTTGTACATCAGGCGGCGCACGTCGGCGGGTACGGGATACATGCGCAACGCATTCAGCCCGCGGTCGAGCATATGGGTCTGTATGCCTGCATCCTTGAAGGGTTGGGTAAAGGCACGAACCGCTTTATTCGGGTTCTCGCCATAGAGAAGGTTCACTTGCTCGAAAGCTCCGCCGTTGGTCTCGACGCGGGCAAAGCATCCCATTTCGATAATCAGCGGGGCGATGCGCACCAACTGATCCACTCTCGGCTGATATTTACCGGACGACTGCCACATATCTCGGTAAACAAGACTGAATTTGATTTCTTTTTTCATTGTAATAGGTAATTAGCTATTTGTTCACTCGGTTAACTTGATATATACAAATATAAAGGATTATTCTGACATATAGTCAAAATAATCCCATAAATATTCACTTGAAAGATATGTTTTATATCATTTGGTAAATTGGGAAATAAGAAATTGAGGAACAAGGGACGCAACGTTTGACTTGAGACATCCAAAGTGGCACTTTAGAAGTCTAAAGTACTACTTGGCGATTCTAAAGTTCTACTTTAGACTGCCCGTATCGCACCCTGTCTTTTGCGGACTCTTTCTCTTCACACATTTTCTTTCACCTCACCGCTGTTTTCCTCTTTTTATCCGTCACACAATCCGCTATGCTCCTTAGAGAAACAGCCCCAAGAACTCCCGAAAGAATGCCGGGCAGAAACCGGACAGACTCTAAATGAAGTCCTTCAATTCTTCCTGCAGTTTCTGTCTTGTAAAGAAGATGCGGCTTTTTACCGTTCCGAGGGGAAGTCCGAGGCGTTCGGCAATTTCGCGGTATTTGAATCCGGAAACGTGCATGGAGAAGGGCACTTTATAATCGCGCGGCAATGAATTGACGATGCGGTGCATTTCTTTCAGGTCGTATGCGCCTTCGGTACTGGCGAAACCGGAATCCTGCGGCATGCTCAGGTGATACAGGTTATCGGTCTGGTCTACGAAAGTCTGTTCACGGACTATCTTCCGGTAGTTATTTATAAAGATGTTACGCATAATGGTATACATCCAACCTTTAAAGTTGGTGTCGGGTTCATATTTATCCTCATTGTCCAAGGCTTTAAGAGAGGTCTCCTGCAACAAATCATTCGCTTCTTCCCGGTCGGCCGTTAATTTGTATGCAAAGCGAAGCAGTTCTTCTTGCACGGCAAGTAAATCTTTTCTAAAACTGTAAGTATTCATACTTTGCTAATTTTTTAAAATGGTTAATATTCGTTTCGGTTTAGTGGTTGCAAGTATACGGAAGTTTCCAAGTCCTGAGGGCTGGAATACGGGTATTCTTTGGGGTGAAAACTATCATTTGACAGATTTCATCCCCTATCTTGACAGTTTTCAGGTGAGATAAAGCGGCTGGTTTTCAGCAGGAAGTACAATTTTGACTATAATCGGCGTACGATTTTGGCTATAATTTATGCCAATATTACCATAAGATAAACAAAATACAGCTATATGAGTTATGAGAAAGAAATAGTATGAGGCATGAGAGATAAGATATAAAGTCCCCCTCACCTATCCGTGAATTCCGTGTAATCCGTGCCTAAAAAAACCGGTAAGCATTTCCTTATCCGGTTCCTCAAAAAGCATCGGCAGAAGCAACCGCAAAGTCACCCCTCTTTCTCCTGCCCTTCCTCATCGTTGCCCGAGAGTATGGGCAGGCAAATCTTATATTTCACGGCCAGAATACGGGTGATGAACACAGATATCCCGCCTATCACCTGGCAGCCGTAAGACTGCATGCCGGCAAGCCCGCAAAGCCAATACATCGTACCGCCCACTACGCACGCCATCGCATAAATCTCCTTACGGAATATGAGCGGTATCTCATTGATAAACACATCGCGTATCACACCGCCCGCAGCTCCGGTGATGCTGCCCATGATAATGGCCACCCAGAAAGGATAGCCCAAAGCAATGCTCTTGCCTACACCTACAACAGTAAACAGTGCCAGACCGATCGAGTCGAAAATAAAGAAAGTATTATTGAGGCGGATCAACCAGCGTCCGAAACAAATCACCCAAAGCAATGCTACGCCTGTACAAATTAAATAAATAGGGTCTGTCATCCACCCGGGAGTAACATCGAGCAGAACATCACGGATTGTACCACCACCAATAGCCGTAGCAAGACCTACGACGTAAGCTCCGAACCAGTCGAATCGCTTTGCCGAAGCTAGCCGGATACCACTAATAGCAAAGGCAAATGTGCCTATAAAATCAAGAATTTGAACGAATGTGGGCATATATTTGTTATTTTGTTTGCAAAGTAACAAATAAATTCCGTAAGAAAATGTACTTTTGCTTCAAGAATTAAACTGAATTTGATAGAAACAGTATGAAAATAACAATTGTTGCCGGGGCACGCCCCAATTTCATGAAGATAGCACCCATTACACGGGCTATTGAAGCCGCACGGGCGCTGGGTAAAAGTATCTCTTACCGCCTGGTATATACCTGTCTCTTATACACATCTCCGAGCCCACGAGACTAGGCATGA
>ENA-UBIY01000867-UBIY01000867.1-human-gut-metagenome-genome-assembly--contig:-NODE-867-length-11198-cov-4.375752_pt1 | contig 11198 bp, 7 predicted proteins | sample MGYA00244945_ERZ654882 | MGnify/ENA primary metagenome ERZ654882 (study PRJEB26926, sample SAMN06164824) | human gut metagenome | biome: ENVO:00009003; feature: ENVO:2100002; material: ENVO:00002003...
GATCATGCCTAGTCTCGTGGGCTCGGAGATGTGTATAAGAGACAGTCTTTGAAGTAAAGATAAAAAGTACCTTTCGCTACTCCGGCTTTTTCAACTATTTCAGATATTGATGTTTTGCTGAATCCTTTAGTGGTAAACATGTTAAAAGCGGTATTTAAAAGAGATTCTCGTTTTCTTTTTTTGTTTATATCGAGCTTACCCATTTTATCAGCTCCTTTCTTAATTTTTATAAGTTACATTTATTATAGTATGTTTTTCAGAACATGTCAATACAAAAAAAGTGACTAGTAGTCAATAATCTGGACTTGTTAATTTTATGCATGTATACGAAATTATGACTATCAGTCATTTATGTGCCGTTTTTCTATTGACATTGTACTGTTATGGAAGTATAATATAGCCATTAAATGACTACCGGTCAGAAAGGAGAGGCAATGTGGTTAAATTCGGAAAGTGGATTGCTAAGCACAGAATTATAATACTTGTCATATCGGTACTTTTATTAATACCATCAGGGATTTTCATGGCAACGACCAGAATAAACTATGATATTCTGTCTTACCTTCCGAAAGATATTGAAACAATGAAAGGTCAGGATATTTTAATGGAGGACTTTGGAAAAGGCGGCTTTTCCATGGTCATGGTTGAAGGAATGACCGATAAAGAGGTAGTTGAAACAAAAAAGAAAATAGAAGCTATTGATCATGTCGCAGATGTTGTGTGGTATGATACGATTGCCGATATATCTCTTCCCAAGGAGGTTCTTCCTGAAAATTTATATGATTTTTTTAATTCGGAGAATTCTACTTTAATGGTAGTATTTTTTGACGACGCCACTTCCGGCGACGGAACTATGGCGGCCATCGAGGAAATGAGGGCTGTAACAGGAAAACAATGCTTTATCAGCGGCATGTCGGCAGTTCTTACGGATATGAAAAATCTTTCTGATAAAGAGTCGGTTATGTATATTGTAATAGCGGTCATTTTAGTCAGTCTTGTTTTAGCCGTAACTATGGATTCGTTTCTTATACCGCTTTTCTTTATGCTCAGTATAGGAATGGCGATTATTTATAATCTTGGAACGAATATGTTTTTCGGGGAAATATCGTTTATTACCAAAGCCCTGACAGCAGTTTTGCAGTTAGGAGTTACAATGGATTTTTCCATTTTCCTGTGGCATAGCTATCAGGAGAATCAGCTCAGATTCCCGGGTGATAAGGAAAGGGCTATGGGCCATGCTATTTCCAATACCATTTCGTCTGTTGTAGGAAGCTCTGTAACAACAATAGCGGGATTTCTTGCAATGTGCTTTATGAGCTTTACTCTCGGAATAGACCTTGGAATCGTAATGGCAAAGGGAGTTGTATTGGGTGTTATAAGCTGTGTTACCATTCTTCCGTCTTTCATACTGACCTTTGACAGAGCGATTGAAAAAACGCGTCATAAGGAAATAATTCCGTCAATGAAGAAGCTTTCTTCGTTTATTGTCAGAAAGTCATGGATATTTATTACCGCATTTGTTGTATTGCTTATACCTGCAATTTACGGATATACTCATTATGATGTATACTACAATTTAGATTCTACACTTCCTAAAGATTTAGACAGCATTGTCGCTAATTCAAAGCTTACGGACGAATTTAATATGAGCTCGACGCACATGCTGTTAGCGGATTCGAAGATGAAATCCAAGGACGTAAATATGATGCTGAAAGATATGGAGAACGTTGAGGGCGTAAGCTTTGCGCTTGGTCTTGATACATTAATAGGTCCCGCAATACCGGAAGAAATAATACCCGAATCTGTAAAGTCAATACTAAAAAGCGATAAATGGCAGCTTATAATGATAGGCTCTGAATATATGACGGCTTCCGATGAAGTAAACGCACAGGTGGAGGTTTTGAATGATATAGCAAAAAGCTATGATAAAAATGCAATGCTTATTGGAGAAGCGCCGGCTACCAAGGATCTGATAGAAGTAACAGATAACGATTTTAAAACCGTAAGCGCTGTTTCTATAGTTCTTATATTTTTGATAATCACTGTCGTTTTAAGGTCAGTTTCGCTTCCAGTTATACTTGTTGCAGTTATTGAGTCAGCTATTTTTATAAATATGGGAATACCGGCCTATACAGGGACGAAGCTTCCGTTTATAGCTTCAATTGTTATCGGTACTATTCAGCTTGGAGCGACTGTAGACTATGCAATTCTTATGACGACCAGGTATAAAAAGGAACGTTTTAGGGGCAGAGAAAAAAGAGAAGCGGTTGAAATTGCACTTTCAACATCAATAAAATCTATTATAGTAAGCGCGCTTGGATTTTTTGCGGCGACTTTCGGCGTGGGAATTTATTCAAGTATTGATATGATTTCGTCGCTATGCACTCTTATGTCAAGAGGCGCGATAATAAGTATGTTTACTGTAATCTTCGTTCTGCCTTCAATGTTTATGATTCTAGATAAATTAATTTGCAGAACTACGCTCGGCTTTAAAAAGAAAAAGGTTTAATGGAGGAACATCAATTATGAAAAAGCTTACAAGAATTCTTGCGGTTTTAATGTCTGTTCTCATATCGGCATATAGTACCGGCGCTTTTGTATTGGGAGCAGAAAAAAAGACAGCCGGATCATCGTCCTTATCTGATGAAAAAAAAGATACAAATATAAATTCTGATATTGTAAAGGAAGAAACTGTTTATATAGTAGCAGGCTCTGACGGATCTGAGAAAAATATTATTGTCAGCGATTGGCTTAATAACAACGGAGGTCTGGATATTATAAACGATAAATCGGATTTGTCGGACATAGAGAATGTCAAAGGCGATGAAACCTTTAGTGAAAGCAATGGTAATGTAAAATGGTCTGCAAACGGATCTGATATTTATTATAAGGGTACTACCGAAAAAAAACCTCCGGTAACTGTTAAGGTATCTTATAAGCTTGACGGTAAAGATATTTCACCAGAAGAGCTGGAGGGCAAAAGCGGTAAGGTTACAATCAGATACGATTATACGAACACACAAAAGGTAAGTATAAAAAACGGAAAAAATGAAAGGGAGATATTTGTTCCTTTTATGATGCTTTCTGCCGCCGTACTTGACAGTGAAAAATTTGATAATGTGGAGGTAACTAACGGCAAGCTGATTTCAGACGGTGAAAGGCTAATAGTAACAGGCGCGGCTCTTCCCGGACTGAAGGAAAGTCTGGGACTGGATAAAAAGGAAAACGATATAAATATACCGGAGTATTTTGAATTTACTGCGGACGTAAAAAGCTTTTCAATAGGAACATCAATAACAATTGCTACAAACGAGCTTTTTTCCGAGATTAATATGAATGATGTGGATAATTTAGATAAGCTCGACGATAAGATTGATGAAATTACCAAAGCGGCCGATAAACTTGCAGACGGTACTTCCGAGCTTTACGATGGAATAAAAAAATTATCTGACGGCTCATCATCGCTGACAGATGGTATTGATCAGCTTGCAGACGGTTCGTCAGAATTAAACGGCGGAGCCGCAGAGCTTGCCGATGGAAGCAGCCGTCTTGCCGACGGAGCTTCAGAATTAATCGGCGGAGCCGGAACTCTGACAGAAGGTATACATTCCGCCTCAAGCGGTTCGAAGGATTTAGCAGAAGGAGCTTCTGCGTTGTCAGACGGTTTTTCACCTATAATGGAAGGAGCGTCGGCGCTGACAGACGGCGTATCCTCTGTACTTGACGGATCAAAGCAGGTTGAATCGGGCGCAAAGGCTCTTACAGACGGAGCGTCTGAGCTGGAATCGGGGTCAGAATCTCTATATAAATCGTCTCAGCAGCTATATGATGGAATTTCTGTTGCTAAAGACGGATCGTCACAGTTAAAAGAAGGGGTTGAAAATACGATAGCCGGCGCTGAACAGCTTAACGACGGAGCAGTTTCTCTTGCGGAGGGTGCGGAAGGTCTTTCGGCCGGAATAAGCGAGGCAGGTCAAAGCCTTGATGAAACAATCGAGTATAACAGACAGGTGCTTGCAGGTTTGGAGGCAATATACCAGCAGAATCCTGATGAGAGTATAGCTCAGATGATTGCAACATTGCAGCAGACTATAGTCGGTCAGGAACAGATTTCGGCTTCTATGAAGGCTGGCGGAGCAATAAAGGACGGTGCGTCCGCATTGAGCGGGGGAGCGGAGGAGCTTAGGGACGGAGCGTCGGCGATCTCCGACGGAGCAGCCGCCTTGTATGATGGAGCTGAAAGCCTTGACAGCGGATTAAAGGAACTAAAGGACGGCGGGCAAAGACTTGCGGCCGGATCTAAAACGTTGCATGAATCTATCTCCTCTCTTTCTGATGGAGCGGAGGAGCTGTTTGACGGAACAAGCGCGCTGTCAGCCGCTAATCAGTCGCTTAAGGACGGTGCAAAGCGGCTTAAGGACGGAGTCGGCTCTGCCGCCGGAGGCGCCGATTCATTGGCTTCCGGAGCAAATTCTTTATACGGAGGACTGTCAAAGCTGGAAGACGGCAGCGGTTCTTTATCAGAAGGCGCTTCCACAATTTATACGTCTATTACCGCATTGAGGGATGGGCTGTATTCTTTGTTATCGGGAAGCTCTTCGCTCGAAGACGGAGTTTCAGCTTTGAAAAGCGGAAGTTCGGAGCTTGTCGACGGTATTTCGAAGCTTGAAGACGGTTCAAAGGAATTAGACGAAGGTATGAAAAAGTTTAAAAAGGAAGGTACGGATAAAATAAAGGAATTCTATAAAGACGACTTTAAAGAATTCATAGACAGACTTAAAGATTTATCTGACGTATCGAAATCATATTCAAGTTTTTCCGATATCGGTAATAATATGGAAGGTAATGTTAAATTTATATATACAATAGAGGGAATCGGCGAATAATTTGCATAAGAAAAAGCGTCCGTATCATTAGCTGAGGAGGATAAGAAGGGAAGTGTATGTAAGGTGGCGCTGCAGCCGAAAGGTTGCAGCGCCATTCGCTATTACAACTCATACCTATTCCATTTGCTAATCTGCGCATAGTAGGATGAATAGTTTTTGTCATAAGCCGTTTTATGCCAACTTCCAGTTTTGGCTCTCTGTCTGTAACTTCACCATGCGGGCATAGAGGCCGTTTTGCTCCAGCAATGTTTCCGGCGCGCCTGCTTCTGCCACTGTCCCATCCGAAAGCGCCACGATCTTGTCTGCTCCGGCCACGGTGCGCATCCGATGAGCAATCACCAGCACGGTCTTATCTGCAATCAGGCGGGAAAGAGCCGTTTGAATCAGGGTTTCATTCTCTACATCAAGAGAAGCCGTGGCTTCGTCCAAAAGAATAATAGGGGAATTTTTCAAAAAAGCACGAGCGATGGAAATCCGCTGCCGCTCACCGCCGGAAAGCTCGCAGCCGTTTTCGCCGATATGGGTGTTCCAGCCATCCGGCAGCTTTACGGCAAATTCGTCCACATTGGCAAGCCTTGCCGCAGCCAACACCTGCTCGTCGGTAGCGTCCTTATTTCCGATTCGTATATTTTCCATAATGGTGTTGTCGAACAGAGTGACATCCTGAAACACAATGGAGAACAGGGAAAGCAACGTCTCAGGTTCGATTTTGGAAATGTCCATGCCTCCCACAGAAATCCTGCCTCGGCTCACATCCCAGAACCTCGCCGCCAGTCGTGATACCGTAGTTTTGCCGCCGCCTGACGGTCCCACCAAAGCTGTGACTTCGCCCTGTTTTGCAGTAAAGGAAACATCCTTCAATACGGTTTCCCCTGTGTTGTAGGCAAATCCTACATGGTCAAATGTAATATCATAGCCTTTGTTGGAAAGCCTGTTCTCTCCCTGTTGAATGGGATGATCGAGGATTTCATTCATTCGGGCGATATTGGTGCGGGTACTGATAACCGCCGCCAGATTTTGCAGCGCCCCTTGCAGCGGATCGTAAAGCCGTGAGACAACCAGCAGAAACATAAAGAAAGTCAGCACGTCGAGACTGCCCCCTATCAGTAGGATAGAGCCTGCCAGCGCAACCGTGGCAATCCCCAGCTTCAACACCAGGGATGCGGACACCACAAAGGCAGCCAGCCCAAACTCATTGAGAATGGAGCGGTGTTCCACAGCGCGAATTTTCTTTTCCAATCCCCTTAAGTATTCCTGTTCGGCATTGTTGACCTTCAGGTCGCGTACCGTCTCAATGCATTCCTGAATCCCGTCTGCGCAGGCCATCTTCACATTCATGGACTTTTGATTGAGCCGTTCCTGCACTTTTGAGGAGAAACCTACAATAGCAAAGGCAATCGGCAGTACCCACAGCGCCGCCAGCGCCATACGCCAGTCAAACACCAAAAGGCTGATAGAAATTAACACCGTGGAGATGATGGAGCCGGCCAGTTCGGGAATAAAGTGGGAAAAGCTCTGCTCCAAAAAGGTGCAGTCGGCCATGATGGTACTGGTGAGGTCAGCCAAATCTTTTTTTCCGAAGAAAGACAGCGGGATTTTTCGCAGCCGTTCAGCCAGCGTAATCCGCCGCACGCCGCTTTCTGTATAAGTGGCAAAGTAGGTGGCGTTGTACTGAATGTAAGTAGTAAGCAAGATCAAACTAATGCACACTGCGCAGCCCACGATGTAAAAGATAAGTTTTTCACCTGGAACACCGCCGTTCATCAAATCGCCTACTAAAAAATACAGCAGGCTCACCGGGAACATAAATGAAAGGTTTTGCAGCACGCAGGCCAGACAGCCTTTCACCAAATCTTTGGCTCCTTGCTCGGAAAGAGCGTATCGTTTTTGCAGCTTCTTAATCACTTTATTGTACCTCCTTTGAAACTTTCCACTGAACGGAAGTTTGATAATCCTGCCACATGCGGCTGAAAATACCGTCTTTTTCCAGCAGTTTCCGGCTTTTACCGCTCTCTGCGATCTGTCCGTCCTTGATAACATAGATTTTGTCTGCGCCGGTCACAGTGGAGAGACGATGTGCGATCATAATAACCGTTTTTCCCTCAGACAGTTTAGAGAAGGCGGCTTGTACGCGGGTTTCATTGTCCGGATCGGCAAAAGCTGTAGCTTCGTCCAGAATAATAATGGGTGCGTTTTTCAGCATAACACGGGCGATGGCGATTCGCTGCTGTTCGCCCCCGGAAAGATAAATGCCCTTTGAGCCGATCACGGTGTCCGCGCCCTGGGGCAGCTTTTCTAAGATATCATCGCACTGGGCGTTGTGGAGCGCGGCCATGATTTCTTTCCGGGTGGCTGTCGGCTTACCCATGCGCACATTTTCCAAAATTGAGGCTTTGATCAGTCGGCTGTTTTGGAACACAAAGGAAACGGTATTCATAAGCTCTTCTTTAGAGATGTTCCTCACATCGACGCCGCCTATTTTTACAATACCGCTCTGAGCGTCAAAGAACCGGCAGATCAAATTGGCAAGAGTGGTCTTGCCACCGCCGGACGGCCCCACAAACGCTACGGTCTGTCCCTTAGTAATAGTGAGGGAAATATCCTTTATGACTTCGTTTTCTCCATCATAGCTGAAATGAACATGACTGAGCTGAACCGAAGCGTCTTTAGGGTGTTCCGGCTGTTCCGGATCTATCATCGGCTGCAGACTTAATACACTGTCGATTCTCTGCAAAGCGTCGTCTACAATCATAGCGTTTTCGCTTTGGAACATAATGCGGGTAAGGGTGACAGAGATAATGGGGGTAATGATGATGTAAAAAATCATATCCAGCAGAAATTCTGTGTTTACATCGCTTTGTGTAAACATCAGTCCACCGGCTATCAGCGCGGCAAAGACTCCGTTGATGGCCGCTGTGTAAAACATCATAGGCGTTCGAAGCTGTTTTGTATAGGCAATCACCCATATTTTATACCTGTCAATAGAATCCTTGAATTTTTTGAAAGAGAATATTGTCTGTCCGAATGTCTTAATAACCGGAATCCCCCGGACATACTCCACCGCTTCGTTGGACATATCGTCCAAAGCGTTTTGATATTCTTTCATCTTTTCCTGCATCCGCTGTCCGGTCATCGTCATCATAATCAGAAATCCCAGCGCTACCGGAACGAGGCTCAAAAGCCCGAGCCGCCAATCAAAAATCAGTAGTAGCGCCAAAAGACCGCAGGGTGTTGCAATGGCATTGGCGCGGTCGGGAAGCTGATGAGCCAGATAGGTTTCGGTGGCTGCGCTGGATTCGTTGACAATTTTGCGAAGCCTGCCGCTGCCGAACTGTGCTACGAAGCCCAACGGCAGGTTTACGATATGTTCCATAGTTTGCAGGCGCAGATTAGTAGCGATACGAAACGCTCCTTTGTGGGAACACATAAGCCCTCCTATGTAGATCAGCGCCGAAAAAACAGCAAACAGTACCGCCATCCAGCCGTTATGCGTCAGATTTTGCGCCTGGCTAAAGTCCGGCGCAACTTCCAATACTTCCTGAATGACTTTCCAGATATAGTAGAAAGGCGCTAATGCGATGAGGGCGCTGATTGCCGAAAGCGCCCATGAAGTATAGATTAGATATTTGTGGCTGCCTGCAATCTGTAGCAGTCGTGACAGATTGGATTGTTTTTTCAAAGAAGATTCCTCCTTTTATTTTATATATGATAAAGAGAACGTAAGCGCGTTCTTCTTATATCCGTATGAGTTAGCCACAGCTATCTGGCGGGTAAAAATTACAGGGCGCTACTGCCCCATAATTTTCATCCACCCGGCTGTATAAAAGGCTCGCATTTCATTTACATAATTTTCTGCATCTTGGAGCGGCATTTCGTGGATTACCAGTTCAAAAAAGGTGTGGAACATGCCTGTAATCAAAATATGCTCCAGCGTGGGATCAATCTGCGGGGAAGGTCGCCCCAGTTCCTTTAGAACTTTTAGATAAGCGTGGGTACCTTCAACCTCTATCTCCACCATTTCATCAATAAGCCCTGAAAACTTTGTCCCCTCTGAACAGCAAAGGATGAGTTTACATTCATCCAGATGTTCATAGGCATAGTGGAGCATCTCGAACATACAAGCGCCGGAAATATCGCTCATTACTTCAGGCTGCCGCTCATATGGAAGCTGGGCAAATTCTTTTTGCGCTTTGTGAAAGCAATTCAGCAGATAAGCATAATGCTCTCCAATCAATGCTTCAAACAGCTCTTCCTTGCTTTTGTAGTAGCCATAAAAAGCTCCGGTAGTCATGCCTACAGATTTAACGATATTCCGCAGGGAAGCGTCTTTAAAGCCTTTTTCTAAAAACTCTGCTTTTGCGGCCTGATGGATAAGCTCCAAGGTTGTCAGATTTCCATCTATTTTGCACACCCCCACCAACTATAACGCTGTTATATATCACTGTTATTATTATATCCTGCAAAGACGATTTTGTCAAGAGAAAATTTGATACTATTTACCCAACCGTTTTTTTACCGGACTTTTCTTACTGGGCGTCTAAAATACTAAACGGGCGGAGCTCTTGCGCTCCGCCCGTTTAGTATTTTAGATAAATAATTTCGCGATTCACAACTTCTTTTGCTCGATCCTACCTGCGCCATTTGGTTTTCAGTTGTTCAGGTTCCTCTTGTCAACATATTGGCAAAAAACATCCGCTTTTTTCTATAGCTGAGGAAAGATTAAAGTAGCGATCTGGAAATATATAAGCATCGAGCACGTATCGACAATAGTGCTGATTAATGGCGTTGCCATTAAAGCCGGATCAAGCTTTACGCGTTTAGCAAGAAGCGGAAGCACACATCCGATAAATTTAGAAATTATAACTGTTCCAATAATAGAAAACGATACCGTTAGTGAAAGTCTTATATCCTGATTATAGAATATAAATATTCTAAGACCGTTTGCAAAAGCAAGTATTACGCTTACGATTAACGATATTCTAAATTCCTTATAAACAACCTTGAAAAAATCCTTGAATTTGATCTCTTCGGTAGCAAGACCTCTTATGACTGTGGTAGAGCTTTGAGAGCCGCAGTTTCCGCCTGTCGACATTAGCATTGGTATAAATGAAACGAGGAGGGGCAGAGCCTTGAAAGCGTTTTCATAATGCGTCAAAAGCGAGCCAGTTATAGTTGCGGAAAACATTAATATAAGCAGCCAGCCTATTCTGTTTTTTGCATGTGTAAATACCGAAGTTTTAAAATATGCGTCAACCGTCGGCTGTATTGCAGCCATTTTTGAGAAGTCCTCTTCGTTTTCTTCCAGTATAACGTCGAGAACGTCGTCGAAGGTAATGATTCCTACCATTCTGCGGTCATTATCGACAACGGGCATTGCAAGGAAGTCATATTTTGAAAACTTTTTTGCAACGTCCTCTCTGTCCTCATGGGTTTTAACATAAATGACGTGGGTATCCATTATGCTTTCGATAGTAAGGTTCTCATCTGCTGTGACCAGATCGAGAATCGTCACGAAACCGATTAATTTTCTTGATTCTGTAACATAGCAGGTATATATAGTTTCCTTTACAACTCCGACTTTTCTTATCCAATCCAGAGCCTCATGGCAGGTCATTTCCTTATGAAGATAAACGTATTCTGTGGTCATAACGCTTCCCGCGCTGTCAGCCGGATAGTTCAATATATCGTTTATTTGCTTCCGGGTTTCACTGTCGGTGTTCTGAAGTATTCTGGAGACGACGTTTGCCGGCATTTCTTCTATAATGTCTACTGTATCGTCAACGAATATTTCGTCCAGCATTTCCCTCAGCTCTTTATCGCTGAATCCGCTGATAAGGTGCATTTGGGTATCGCTGTCCATATAGGTAAATGTTTCCGCGGCAAGCTCTTTAGGAAGCAATCTGAATATCAGCGTGATGTCGCGGGGTTCGAGAGTTTCAAGAAGCGCCGCAAGATCCGCAGGATATAAATCCCTGACTGCCGATTTAATTTTTACATAGTTTTTTTCTTTTAATAGTTCAAGAAGCTTTTCAGTCATGATTATTACCTCCGGGAAACATTTTTTAGGAAATAAAAAATCCGCGCAGAAACCTGACACGGATAAATAATCGTAAAAATTATAAATACCGTTCAAGCTTTAGCTTCGCAGGGCATGAAATTACATTAAAATATGCCTTAATTCTTTCGACATATCCTGTTAACCATCTCATAGTGTCTCCACTATTTTGCGGCAGCAACCCGTATCCCTGTGGTAGCCTTACCTACCGGACTATTTTCTTTGAATATATTTTACTATATTTCGCTCTTTTTGTC
>ENA-UBIY01000883-UBIY01000883.1-human-gut-metagenome-genome-assembly--contig:-NODE-883-length-11036-cov-5.895911_pt1 | contig 11036 bp, 9 predicted proteins | sample MGYA00244945_ERZ654882 | MGnify/ENA primary metagenome ERZ654882 (study PRJEB26926, sample SAMN06164824) | human gut metagenome | biome: ENVO:00009003; feature: ENVO:2100002; material: ENVO:00002003...
ACGGGAAAACCTACTGCCAAAAGGCAGTAAGGCGTTCTGTACCGAGCCTACGACTTGGTAAAGGCGGCAACATCATCGCATTGGCAGAGGAACTATATGCGTCCGATTACGTGCCTTATTTGCTTAACAAGATAGCGGAACGAGTACCGCACATCCGTCCCGTATCTTTCTCTTTTCGTCAGCAAGCATCCGAACCAAGTTTCCAACAGTTGGAGGTTGGAGAACTTACCCATCCGGCATTATTCAATTATTTGCAGGAACGGGGTATAGACACCGCACTGGCAAAGCCGGAATGTAAGGAACTGCACTTCATCCATAACGGCAAGCCCTATTTCGCTATCGGCTTCCCGAATGTGGCAGGAGGATATGAAGTGCGTAACCCTTTCTTCAAGGGCTGCATCGCACCGAAAGACATCAGCCATATCCGTCAGCAGGGAGAGCCGAGAGAGAAATGCCTCGTGTTCGAGGGCATGATGGACTACCTGTCATTCCTCACGTTACGGATGAAGAACTGCCCGACTATGCCGAACCTTGACGGGCAGGATTACGTCATTCTCAATTCGGTTGCCAATGTTTCCAAAATCATAGACGTGCTGCACGGGTACGGGCGCATCCACTGCCTGCTTGACAATGACGAGGCAGGAAGAAAGGCATATTGGGAATTGGCAAGAGAGTTCAGCGGACGTATCCGCGACTTCTCCGACAACTACAACGGACACAAAGACCTGAACGATTACCTATGCGGTAAGCCTTTGTCCCAATCGGCAGAACCGATGACAGAGAAGAAGCAAGTCCAATCCGTAAGACGGATGATACAGCCACCGAAAAAACGAGGGGTGAAGATGTAGAGGGAAACAGGCTCGCGGCGGCATGGATATTTACTAGCGGAAAATACCGTAGCTTATTAGGGAATTTGTCCGAGCCGCATTGCATGGCAACGCTGAAAATTCCCCAATAAGCCAAAGAGGTTGCACCTCTCTGGACTCTCCGAAGCCAACGGCAACAGCCGTACAAAAGTAATAATCAAACGATGTTAAACAAGCAAACAATAAAGGAAAATCATATATAGGATTCGTAGTATTACACATGGAAAAGGCGCACGGTTCCGACAGTGGGACAACCGCCCACATCGAGCGTTTCATCATCCCGAAGAACGCAGACCCGACAAGGACACACCTTAACCGAAAACTCATCACATACCCCGATGGGATAAAAGACCGTTCTGCAGCCATCCAAAGACGATTGGAGGAAGCGGGACTGACACGTAAAATCGGGAACAACCAAGTACGGGCAATCCGTATCAATGTGTCGGGAACACATGAAGACATGGAGCGCATCGAAAAAGAAGGCAGACTTGACGAATGGTGTACCGACAATATAAGATACTTTGCCGACCTGTTCGGCAAGGAGAACATAGTGGCAGCGCATCTGCACAGGGATGAGGAAACGCCGCACATACACGTCACGCTCGTTCCGATAGTCAAGGGAGAGCGCAAGCGCAGGAAACGGGAGAAACAGGTGAAGAAACGCTACCGCAAGAAACCTGCCGACACCGTAAGACTCTGTGCCGATGACATCATGACACGGCTGAAACTGAAATCCTACCAAGACAGTTATGCCGTTGCGATGGCGAAATACGGATTGCAGCGTGGCATAGAGGGTTCAAAGGCACGGCACAAGTCCACGACACAGTATTATCGGGACACCCAACGGCTTGCCGACAGTCTGAAAGCGGAGGTGGTGGACTTGCAGCAGCAGAAAGAAACGGCACAGGAGGAACTCAAACAAGCCAAGAAAGAGGTACAGACCGAGAAGCTGAAAGGCGCAGCCACGACCGCAGCGACCAACATAGCCGAAAGCGTGGGTTCTCTTTTCGGAGGTGGAAAGATGAAAGCCTTGGAACGCAGGAACGAGGATTTGCAAGACCGCATCCTTAAACTTGAAGAAGAAGCCCGACAGAGGGAGAATCAGCAAGCCAAGCAGATACAGGATATAAAAAACGCTTATGAACAACAGAACAGCAAACTGTTCGAGTTTGTGGATTTTGTCAAACGTTATTTTCCCTATGTGGAAAAGCTTATGCCAACAATTAAGTTTTTGCGTGATACTCTGAACTTCGGGGATGCTGTTATTAGAAAACTATGCACATTCAAAGATGTTTCCATAAAAGGCGAACTGTATTCGCGCGAGTTTAACCAACATTTTAGGGCAGACAAAACGATATGTTCACTAAAAGAAGACAAGGAGGGCAATTTCAACCTCAACATAGACGGTGTTTCACATGTAAGTTGGTTCAGACGCAAGAAAGACGAGTTTATGCAATCATTGGGAGTGCCGACAAACAGACAAAATTGAGGTATTCAGTTGTAAGTCATAAGAAAATCCGTGATGATAGAATATTACACCACGGATTTTTTGTACTTTTGCAAAACTAAAAAGTCATGTATGGAAATTAAAATTATCCGCAAAAGTGGATGTGCTATAATATGTTCATTATGTTTTATTGCCTTATGTATGCCTTTTATTGACATACATAATGACATGGAAAGTACAATGTATTCTGATGTAAAAGAGGCAAAAGAATATGAAATAGATTACGAGTGTATGAAATACCTTGACAAACATCCCAATGGGGAACATAGTCAAGAAGTTTCAGATATCTTATTATCTAAAATGAAAAAAGATGGAGATGTGGTAAGGACATATAAATTGGGTCGTCGCTATACATCTTTGAAGGTGGGAACAGAATTAAAGGAATTAGCTTACAAAATAGCAGAAACTAAAAACGATTATTATTCCTGGAGTCAATATATCGAAGTTTGTGACTCTATAGACATTAAAGATGCTCGTGAAAGGTTAAATGCCTTTATTCATTAACACACATTTTTCTATTTAATTAAAGAATACAATTGAGTTCCCCAATAATATGAAAAATAATAAGTTCGCTATTTTTTATTCATGGCAATCATATATCGGAGGTTATGCGAACCGAGTATACATAAAGGATAAAATAATTTCAGCATTTAAAGAATTAAATATTGATATAGAACTTCTTGAGGATTCAAGGGGAACTACAGGTGCACCAGATATCCCAAATACTATTTTAACAAAAATAGTCCAATCAGACATTTTTGTTTGTGATATTACTCCAGCATATATACTTGACATAAATAAAAATAAGAAACGTGCGCTTCCAAATCCAAATGTTATGTTCGAATTAGGCTTTGCTGTTCATTCATTAGGTTGGGAAAGAGTTATTTGTGTGTGTAATGAAGAGTATGGAAATATTGAAACTCAACCTTTTGACATATCTAAGCATCGTATCATTACATACCGTAAAAAAGACGGTGAAAAGAAATCTGCTAAATCATTATCTCTTACACGGCTTATGAATGATATCGTATCTAATTACGATAATATTGTCGCAAAAAGAAATGAATTTGACTACAAAAAACATGACATCGAGATTTTTAATAAAATGATGTCCTTTGCTTCTGAAGAAGAGTTTGTTAATAGTATCACGGATTTTCGTTCCACAGGGCGATTCTTTCATTGGTATGAAAAGTGTTGGGATTACATACAATACTTTCAAACCTATCCTCAAAATAGATTTGTGAACAGTAAACTTAATGATAGTTTGATGAAATTGGCTATAGCTTTAGATGAATTAAAATCATTAACGTGTCAAATTTGTAGTGCTTACAATACACAGTATTGGAACTACGAGGAACCTGAAAAAGAATACACCCAAGAACAATTAAAAGAAATATGGATGTCACAAGAGTATCGAAAGCGAGAAATACGATACCCTGATAATGATACATCAGAAAACCTCCGTAAGTATTATGATGCTGTTGATAGAGATGAAAAAAATATTACCGAATATTCTGATAATGTACTAAAAGCTTACATTGCTTTTAGAGATGACATAAAACGAGAATTGATTATTTAATTTTTTGTTCATCAATAAATTCTTGGATTTCTCCTAAGCCACCTATTTCTTTGGGTAATATAAACATATTCATGGGATTAGCATATCTCTCAAAATACTTTATGATTTCATTTATATCCAAATCCGCAATATTTTTACGACTATTCATACCAACAGGTTCAATATGGCATAATTTCCATTTTGTATTCGCATCAGACAGTGCATCTTTACCTAATGTTCTGGTATATGTTGCTTTTTTCTTATCTTCTTTCGTTAACGCATAAACTATTGGTATTTCATTGTTATTCAATTTATTTTTCAGTTCCAATAGGCTATAAATTTTCCCGTCTAAAACATTACGGTACACCCATAAGGCAAATGTGTTATCGGAAATTATAACTTTTCTCCCTGACGGGTGAGTAAATTCTTGTCCTCTACTGCTACCTTTCCTTATAATAAGTGGCATACTCTCATCTTCAGCCCATTCCGAAATCAAAGTATCCCATGAATTTAATACATCAATAGAAACGTTCACGTGATTTTCTGATGATTTCCACAATTGACCAAGTTCCTTAATTTTGTTTCTAATAACAGCTCCTACAAAATCCATAAATTCTGACCTTTGTTCTTTTATTTTTTATACTATTGTCTTTCTCTTAGTGTTTATTTCAAGCAAAAGATTATTTTATAAGCCGATTCTTTTTAAGTTCAATCAAATCAAAGGCTCTAAGAACATGAATCATCAGCTTCATTTCAATCTGTTCTCTATACTTTTCGGCTTCATTATTTTGCAGTATTGAACTATTATTGGGGCAATAGCCATCACACTCATCTTTATCTAATTCAAGTTTATAGCTTACAACTTTTGCGGTATCTCCTGATATGATAAATTTCACACCAAGCGCATCGCTTATTAAGTTAGAAATGTAGTTATCAATATATCTAAAACAAATACAGACATCAGTCCAATATACACCTCCACCTCTTTTGTATAAGGATTGTTTGATTGCCTCAATCTTAAAAGATTTGAGGTATCGGTAAAGACTCTCCAAGTCGTAGATATCGTCTTCATTAAAAAGAAATCCTCTACCTTGACCATTCGCTTCTCCCCATTCCCATGCATTACATTGCCACTCTAGCCAATCAAAATTCAAATGCGAGATAAGACAACCATCTTTTAATGCTAAATTAAGCAGTGGCAAAATCGTATATAACAAAAAACAGATATCTGTCCCATGTAAATCATAAGTTTGCCATTCATCATTTACATCATGTAGGTATAGCGACAAACAGTACTCATATATCTTCGGCTCATTTAGTCCATAATAAAGAGGTTTTCCTCTTTTGCATAATACTTTCAGTCCTACAAGTTCGATATTTCCAAAATGTAGACCTTCATCATCGTGCAATTGACGACCTACGATATTTAGCGAGGCATAACTTTCCTCTCCAAACTCCAATGATGGTATTTCAATTGTATAGTCACCGTTTTCTGCTGGAACATTACATCTATCTCTCCGATAATTACTCGGAGCATAAAACATGTTGGGTTTTAATACTATCATAATACAATTAGTATTTGTGAAGTTAAATAGCACTACAAAGGTAACTATTATCCATGAAATTATGACCGTTTCAATACATTATCAGTATTTTGCTTAAGAAAACTTCTAGTACACTGAAAATTTTGTTTTACCTTTGCATTGTAGAGAGTTATTTGAACGCAATTCATAGCAGAACGCTGCAAATGGAACGGTTGCCAAGTCATTACCTCAAAATCGGGTAATTCTCCCAATGTCCTTATTATAAGGAACTAAGAAAGCTATTCCAAACTTACAAAAAAAAACAGAGAATCGGAAATTGAGGCATGAAAAATCCCCTGCCAAGCGTGTTTTTTATCTAGCTTTGGCAGGGGAAGGATAATTATGCAAAAATCGGGACTCGTTTATCTCCAGTTGCTTGGAATGGATTCATAGTCGGTCAGGTTCGTGCAGTTGTTGAACGCGCTGGTGTGGCTGGTGATTTCAAGGAGTTCATTCGGGTAATCCTTGCGCTCATACAAATGTACCTTTTCCCCGTTTATCAGGGTGTAGGGCGATTCGCCGGTGAGCGAACTGCAATTCTTGAACAAGAGTCGGACTGCTTGCAGGGTGCGCATGGAGTCGAATAGTCCGGCAGGAATGCGTTGCAGACTCTTGCATCCGGCAAAGGCTTCCCACATGGAAATCACCTGTGTGTTGTTTGCAAACAGCTTTTCCGGAATCTCGCGGAGGGAGGTACATCCCTTGAATATGCCATCTAATCTGGTAACCTTGGTCATACTGGCAAACAAGTCTTCCGGGATTTCAGTCAATGAGGTGCAATTCGAGAAAAGACCGTAGGCATCCATGACGGAGTTGATTTCTGACACACTCTGTATGCCCGGACAGTTGGCAAACAGTCCTTCGGGCAGACTGGTGAGCGAGCTGCATCCTGAGAAGGCACATTGTATGTATCCTAAACGGGTATTGTTACGGAACAGTCCGGCCGGAATCTCTTTCAGGTTTTCACATCCGCTGAACACATCGTTCATGACATAGATGTCTTTGTTGCTTGCAAAGAGGTCTTCGGGCAGATAGAGCAGTCCTGTGCAGCCGGAGAAGGTAGCGTTAAAGTTGCGGGCACTGGAATTCTGGGCGAAGAGGTTGAGCGGAAGTGAAGTCAGTCCCGTACAGCCCTGGAAGGCTCTGTCGAACGTTTGGGCACCGGTTGCCATGGCAAACAGGTCTTCGGGGAGGTTGGTCAGTCCCGTACAGTCTTCAAAGCAGGAGGTGAAGTCCGTGATGGCAGACAGTGCTCCCTTGGTGTCGGCAGCCAGCTGGGTCAGTGCAGTAACATCCTCCAGTCTCAGTGTTTTCAGTTCGGGCGTACCCCATTGTGTGATGCCGATGAGTGAACTCTTGAGGATTTCTCCTTTGGTCGTGCTGTTGGTTGTCAGAGATTCTACCGTACCCTTGAAGGCTACTTCTACCGTCGATTCGGCACCTTGGGCATAAACGTGTGACAGGTCGGCCGAATATACGTATGACTTGTCGAGCACCTCGGTTACCCCGTCACCCCAGTCGATGACACCTTTCACCCGTCCTTCAAACGGAAGGTACACCGTGCGGTTGTTCAGATTGTTCAACGCGTATTTCATAATCAGCGCATCTTCCTTGCCGCGCATGGCAGTAGTGACGGTGTACAATGAAAGTCCATGCAGAGGCCCCGGTTCCGTACCGCCTTGCAGGTAGATGTAGTATTTGGTTGCTTCCGTCAGTTCGGAGAAGGTACACGTAGGCTGGCTTTGAAGGTCGAAGAGGTATTCAAAAGGAAGTCCTGAGCCTCCGTTTTTCAAATCCTGAATGACTTCGAACAAGGGGATGCTGTCTGTTGAGATATAAGTGGAATAGAAACGGGCATCGTTCTGTCCTTCCAGTGTCAGCGTGATTTCATTGATGTCTGCATCTGCCTTGGCCACGCTGATATGGGGAGCAGCTGCCTGTTCGATGGGGATGGTAGCCGGCAGACTGTCTTTGTCGGTGGCATAAATCAGCAGGTTGTCGGTCTGTTTTTCGCTGGAGTAGTTGGTGTAATATTGCAGGTATTCTTCGCCATAGAACGAATACTCCGGATTTTCCAGGATGAACGAATAGTCCTCCTGCTCGGTTAGTTCCCCTTCACTGAATTTCTTGAATTTCTCCAGCACATAGCGCATGCTTATGATGTTGGTCTGGCATTTCACCTGTATGCCTTCCCCGTCTCTTACGGCAGGCACTTCGATGCGGGTAGTTTCCAGGTTGAAATAGGGAGCCGCTCCGTCGGTAGTACCCACTCCGTTCAGATTGCCCGAGCTGCTTCCGTCTCCGTCGTCATCACCTTCATCACCTTCATCATCACCTCCAAAGAGTTCTTCCAGCTTCTCGCACGAGGTGAGAGTGGAGGCCAAAAATACGGGTGTCATGCCCCACACAAAAAGGGCACAGCCTGAAACCAGCAGCGATTTCAGGGCTGTCGTTGCTTTACTTTTGTTCATACTAAAGATAAGAATAATAGGATAATTTGCGTTTGTACAAAAGTAAAGCTATCTGAGGAGCTGTACATCACCGGAAACCGTGATTTTCAGCGAACCGTGTGGGGCTATACCAGTGAAATGACGTAGCTTTCCAGGGTTCGCAGGTCGATGTGCCAGAGTTTTCCGCTCAGCACGGTCGGACTGCCCAGGATGACTTTCATGGTCTCGCTGGATTCCACACAGCCCACTACGCCCGGAGTGACACCCAGCACGGCCTTGGAGGGGTGGGGCATGGCGAGCATTTCCTCTTCGTCGGGGAAGAGGGTACGGTAGTCGGGACCGCCCTGGTAGTTGAATACGGAGACCTGCCCGTCGAACTCGCGGATGGCACCGTACACGTACACCTTGTCCAGCCGCACGCAGGTGTCGCTAATGAGGTAGCGCGTGCGGAAATTGTCGCATCCGTCCACCACGATGTCGTAGTTGGCAATGAGGCATTCGGCATTCTGCGTGGTGAGCCGTTCGTTCCAGGCTTCCACACGGATGTCGGAGTTGAGGGCCTGCAGACGCAACTTGGCCTGTTCGGCCTTGGAGAGTCCGATTTCAGGTTCGCTGTAGAGCACCTGCCGCTGGAGGTTGGTCTCGCTCACGGTATCGTCGTCAATCAGTCCGATGGTGCCCACTCCGGCACCGGCCAGGTAGAGAGCGATAGGCGACCCCAGTCCGCCCACTCCCACGATGAGTACGCGGGCCTGCTTCAGCAGGAGTTGTCCTGTCTCGCCGATTTCGTTGAGCAGAATCTGTCGGTTGTAGCGTGCAGCTTCTTTTTCAGTCAGTTTCATAAGGAATAAGAGATAAGGGGATGGATGAAAAGACAGAAAGGCATCCGGAAGTCGGGATAATGGCCTCAGGATGCCTTCTGAAGGGAATTATATGTGCCTTGAAAAAAACGCACTTGCGTTTTGGAAAAACGTCCTTGTGTTTCCATCCAAACGCACTGGTGTTTGAAGTAAAACGTACTTGCGTTTCAGGGAAAACGTAAGGGCGTTTTTCAGAGAGTGTTCCGGAGGACTTTTCAGCGGGTCGCAGCGGCGGTGGCGTGCGACTGTGCCACGTGGTCGAACGAAGCATCCCAGTCCTTCCATACCGGTTCGCGTCCCAATGCTTTGAGGGCCTTCTCGATTTCTACGGCTGTACGTTCGTCGCTCACATGGAACTGCTCCAGTGCCTGCGGGTAGGTGTAATATCCGCCCGGTTCGGTCTTGCTCTCGGCACTCATGGTAGTCACACCCAGTGAAGCCATGTGGTCGCGGATATTGGCCGGTTCGCGGGTAGAGTAGGAGATGTCCACATCGTGGTCGAAGATACGCATGGCGAAAGTCACCTGTGCCAGTTCCTTGTCGCTCATGATGACATTAGGCTGGAAACCTTCATTTTCGGCCGGACGCATGCGCGGGAAGTTCACGCTGTATTTCGTCTTCCAGTAATGCTTCTGCAAGTAGCGCAGGTGGTAAGCCATCATGGTTACATCCGTACGCCAGTCCTCCAGTCCGATGAGCACACCCATGCCGATGGAGTGTACGCCGGCCTGGCCCATGCGGTCGAACCCGTTGACACGCCATTCGAACTTCGACTTCATGCCGCGCGGGTGGTACACGTTGTAGCGGGCCTTGTTGTACGTTTCCTGGAAACAGATTACACCGTTCAGTCCGTGGTGTACCAGTTCGGCATACTCTTCCGTCTTGAGCGGCATCACCTCGATTTTCAGGTTCGAGAAGTACGGCTTGGCCAGGTCGAGCGCCTTGGCAATGTAGGGCACACCCGCCTTGGCCGGATTCTCACCCGTCACAATCAGCAGGTTTTCGAACGGGCCGAGCTTCTTGATGGCCTTGTATTCGTTTTCAATCTCTTCGGGTGTCAGGATGGTGCGCGTCATGGGGTTGCTGATGTGGAAGCCGCAGTACACGCACGAGTTGGTGCACGAGTTGGTGATGTAGAGCGGGATGAACATCGACATGGTGCGTCCGAAACGTTCTTCGGTATATTTCTTGCTGAGGCGTGCCATGGGTTCAAGGAACTTTTCGGCAGCCGGCGAGATGAGAGCCATGAAGTCGTCTACGTCGCACCGTGATTTTCCGAGTGCCCGAATCACGTCGGCCTCGGTTTTGGAGTAGATGGCCTTGGTCGTCTCCTCCCAGCTTATTTTTTCTAATTCGTCACTAAACATTTCTATAGTTAATAGTTAAAAATTAAAAGTTAAAGATGCTGGCCTGATGCATTATTCATTATTAATTGTTTTCAGGTCGCGGCTGAGTTTCATCGCACAGAAGTTCGGACCACACATGGTGCAGTACTCGCCGTCGGTGTGACGTCCCTCGTTGAAGTATTCCAGCGCACGGTCGGGGTCGAGACTCAGGTGGAACTGGTCGCGCCAGCGGAACTCGTAGCGGGCCTTGCTCAGGGCATTGTCACGAATCTGTGCGCCCGGATGACCTTTGGCCAGGTCGGCTGCATGGGCGGCAATCTTGTAGGTGATTACACCCGTACGTACATCTTCGCGGTTGGGCAGACCCAGGTGTTCCTTCGGAGTGACGTAGCACAGCATGGCTGTACCCAGCCAGCCGATTTGTGCGGCACCGATGGCCGAAGTGATGTGGTCGTAACCCGGAGCGATGTCGGTCACCAGCGGGCCGAGGGTGTAGAACGGTGCGTTGTGGCAGTGGCTGATCTGACGCTCCATGTTCTCACGAATCTTGTGCAAGGGCACGTGTCCCGGACCTTCGATAAAGGCCTGTACGTTCTTTTCCCAGGCACGGAGCACGAGTTCACCCATCGTGTCGAGTTCGGCAAACTGAGCCTCGTCGTTGGCATCGGCAATACAGCCCGGACGCAACCCGTCGCCCAATGATACGGCCACGTCATACTGAGCCAGGATGTCGCAGATGTCGTCAAAGTGCTCGTAGAGGAACGACTCCTGGTCATGGATAAGGCACCATTTGCTCATGATACTTCCGCCACGGCTCACGATGCCGCACAGACGCTTGTCGGCCAGGTGTACGTTGTGGCGGCGGA
>ENA-UBIY01000886-UBIY01000886.1-human-gut-metagenome-genome-assembly--contig:-NODE-886-length-11017-cov-11.809524_pt1 | contig 11017 bp, 24 predicted proteins | sample MGYA00244945_ERZ654882 | MGnify/ENA primary metagenome ERZ654882 (study PRJEB26926, sample SAMN06164824) | human gut metagenome | biome: ENVO:00009003; feature: ENVO:2100002; material: ENVO:00002003...
GTCAGATGTGTATAAGAGACAGTAATTAATCAAATCAGAAAGCCAGGACAAGAACTGTATCATTCCAAAGAATAGAAAAGCACAAACAATTGCACCTACTCCATACCAGAAACGTACCCACCATTCACGATATTTAGTCTTTAATACTTTCTTACCGAATCGACCGTTAAAAAAATTTACAAGCTGCTTTTTCATAATTATATCTTTATTTGTTTGACATTGTAAAGGTACACATTTATCGCCAATTGGACAACAAATTACTTGTTTTTCTTTGTTGGTTTGATAACTCTTTTGTCTTCGAATTTATCCTTTACATAAAGCAACCATACACGACGTACATTTGTGTAAGTACAATTCATGATTGTACGGATTTTGTAATGTGACCAATTAGGATGTTCCAACATCATATTATAAATTTCCAACGATTGCTTACCACGAGGCTTTTCTTGGCGATAACTTGCTCTTTTGGTAGAAGATTTTCTCTTTTTACTTATAGTAAAAGAAATTGTACGAAGAGTATCATCAGCTTTCAATATTGTAAGGCCATAGGATTTGGCTTTATAATTCTTCTTTGCATCATCAAAATGTGCTTCGTCGAAAGTAATTATGATTTGTTCGTTGTTACATTTAGTAGTACCATTGTAGGTTTTGATGAAGTCGTTGAGCGCTTGCTTTTGTTCAGGAGTCTGGCCTTCAAGTCCTACCTCTTTTTCTGCTTCTTCAATAAGAGCGATAAGTTCGTCTTTCTTATACTTTTTGATATTCTTGATACCAAGTTCACTTGCTCTTTTTCTCAATTGCTCGACTGTCATAACTGTTGTTTTCATATTTTCTCGTTTTTAATTATTATTTTAAGTTTAAGAATTTTGCAATCTTGTTAATAGCTCCTGTAGAAGTGGAACAAAACGAAGCAGGTTCTACAGCAATATTTCCCCCATCTTTCCAATAAGTAATTTCAATTGAAATTTTACTTCTATTGAAAGAATAGCTTACATTAACATACTTGTCTTCTTTTTGAATATTACCAGCAAATAAACTATATCCACCAAATCGACTTGTAAGAGCTGATTTAAGTTCTTGTTTGCTTTCAGGAGTAAGAATCATTGCTTTCATAATCGTATATTTTAATTGTTATTATTTTTATCTCTTTTGAATGCCTAAAGATACCAAAAGTTTATGTCTCTGACAACTTTTTCTGGTAATTGTTTGTAGACTTTTTCAAGTTCATCTTCTTTTAGGTCAATAAGTCTGAGCTTTTCATATGTCGTACTTACATACTTGTACCATTTCGTCACCATTTACATAAAAAGCCATTGTTTTCATAATCGTGTGTATTGTGGTAGCCCGAATCTTTTTCCTTCAATACTTCTGTTGCCTCTTTTAATAAGAATTTGAAGCCGGGCCACTCTTTGGGTATTAACTGATAAGTCAGATTATTTACTACCATTCGAGTGATATTCAAATCCATATATACAAGTTTGAATAATTCTGCCATAAATCCGGCAGATAGTTTTTGCGCCATTTTCTTTAGATTTAAAAAAATTAGGGCTACAAACGTAACCCTTTAATATGAAGAAAACAAATTGCTATTGTTAATTCTGCTCAACCAAAATAGGTGAATTTTCATAGGTGATTTCGGGGTATAAACCTTTGTCTATTTCTTCTCCTTTCTTTGGCTGATAATCTTTGCCTTGAATATAATGATTACCGTCAAAAGGATAAGCGCACATGTGTTTATGTGGTATTTCTGTCGCTAACATTCCGGTCCAATAAGGATATTTAAACAGTCTACCATCTTTATCTCTCGCTATATATACTTTCATGACATTCTCTATTAAGCGTTAATACCGATTGCGTTTCTCATAAAGTCACTTGCTTGCTCTACTGACATACCCAGCTTCTTTTGAATCAAAATGAGCATACAGCTTATTTGTTCTTTTGTGTTCAAATTGCCTTGTACAAACTCTGACATGATGAACTTCTCTATTGTTCTTTGTTTAATTACTGATGTTACCATAATCATATATCTTTTAATCGTTCGACTTATTATCTCCTTTTGGATACCTAAAGATACACCTTTGTGACACGTGTAGCAACACATTCATCAATAAAGTGGTCTAAATTAAGATTCTTTAAAGTTCGACCACGGGTCTAAACATATTTTAATACACGAGATGTAGGAATACAAAGAATGCTCGTCAAACTTGCAATTAAACAAGAAATAACGAACATTCTAACTTGGCAAACAAAAGTTCAATTTATACCCTGAAAAGAGTTATCTTCTTACCATTACCCATATCGTAAGTATCAACATGTAACCAACTCACTCCATCTTCAAGTCTTATAGGATAGGGAAGGTTATCCTTATTCTTTATAATGAGCTGACGTGCCTCTTCAGCACTCATGCCTTGTACAGTGATATCATATGCCTCGCCTGTACAATGTGCACTCATATAGACCTTTTCAAGATTGGTCTTTTCTTTAGGAATTGCACAAATGTTACATCTAAGGCCACGCTGCGAATAACTACCACCACTTTTCCAATTGTTGATGATAAAAGGCTTCTGGATAATATATTCACGTAGCACCAACAATGTCTCAAGTGCTGCCATAGAGAAGAAACTCCACATCTGTTCCTCTCTGTATTTATTGTATACATGCGGACAAACAAGTTCTTCAATTTTGAAGTATTGTTTTAGTTTCTTGATTAATTCATCTCTTTTCATAATTCTTCATTTTTAGTCCATTCATTACTATTCATAATCTCTTCCTCATCCATCAAAGGATAAGGATAAACGACATCTTCCACAACTTCCTCTCCTTCCGAAAGCATCATGATAGGAGGTACAAGCATGTTGTACGTCTCTTCATGTAACAACGCCTTCGTGCCGTCATTGTTCGTTCTCCTTGTCTTCCAGTCCTTATCAAATTCTTTTAATTCTTCTATAGGTATAGCTAACCACTTCATAATCAATCATATTTTAGTTTATAGTCATTAATTACTTTCTCAATTTGCAAAGGTGTGAGTTCGTCATAGAAACCGATAAGCTTGTAGAGAGCCATATTTGAAAAATATCCGTCTAATCCTATATCACCCCCAAGAACCACCTTTTGCGGCTTTAAATCTGTACCGTTCACTATCGTGATAATCTGATGTTTCAAATAGACCTCTTTTCCATTCATAGTAGTATTCAGCTTTCCGTTTATGTAAGTCACTCCACCCCAGTTATAAGTATTGTATGCTATATGATTTAATGAAATACTTATTCCAAAACTTGTCTGACCTACTCTTTGGTCGTATAGGAACCCACTTTTATCGGTAGTTAAAGATGGTATTACTTCCATAAACAACGTCTTGAATCCTTTCGTAACATTCTGCATTATCGCATAATCATCTATACTATCAAAGACAAAAGCACCGTCTGACCTGTAGCCGCTACTCTCTGTATACGCTGCATTGAATATCTCTGCATCATGTCCATTACCCGACAAATCGTCTATGATATTACGGGTAGGAGAAGAATTGTCCTTAAGTGATAAGTCGTAATAGACGTCCGGTTCCGGTATAGTGACCTTGCTTCTTTTCAACCATTCTTCATTAAGCCGTTCTTTCTCGACCTCTATTTCTTCGGGTGTCAAAGATTTATTATAGAGGGCAAAATAGTAAATTGCACAATTGGCAAACTCTATGCCGTTTCCTGAACAGCCTAAGAATAAAGAGTCTGTATCAGTAAGAGAACCAGAAGAAATAACTTTATCTCCATTATAAGAAGTCTTAGTCTGATATACAACGCCCGAAGAAGATAATTGTATGTTGGTATAATTACCAAAACTTAGTGTAAGTATTTGAGAAGTGGTTAGCTTTTCAAAATTAAACGCTCCATCTAATGTTTGATTAACCTTTCTCTTATTAGCTATGGCAGCATTACTTTTCCTTGATAAATCTATCCATTCTCTTTTGCATATAAGTGTATAATCGTTAAGAATAGGCAGATTATTACATATACCGTAATCATCCACTCCGTCAAACACAAGTGCACCTTCATAATTTCCCTCACCAAATCCGCTTTCTGATGTAAAGGCAAAGTTCTTAAGAATCATCTCGTTACCCATCACACCAGTAATACTACTGGGCTTATCGGAATTAGAGGGGCCGGACATAAACCATGCGTCCACCATAGCCTCATTGAAGGGTGGAATAGGAGGACCAGCCTTGCCAGCCCTCCTGTCAAACAAAAGACTTGTACCGACCCCAATCATAACCCTATATTGAATTGTGCAGTAGTGCCAGTAACAAACACCTTATCAATAAGATAAGGCATAGGAGAACCAATATAAGCAGACACTTCCACCTCACTAATAGTATAAGTCTCAATAGAAGGAGCTCCACAGAGGTGTACTTTGACAGTTCCAGCAGTTAATGGAATAATTAAGAAATTCTTATCACTATCGTGCTCCACAGAGGTGTACTTTGACAAATCAAAATCCTCAGCAACTTGACCAACTTCAAATGCTCTACTTATTGCAGTAATGCTTACTTGTCCTTCACCATTACTAATTCTAATCTTATTAGGATACATAACTTTATAAATTGTTTTAAATTAAAAAGGAGGAGGAACTTCATCGTCACCGAATTCATTCCTCCTCCTAACCTTTAAATATGTCAAACTTGAAAGAAAATTTCCAATCGTAAAAGTACAAGATTAATTCATATTAACCAACCTTTTCAAAGATTTTCAAATCTTTTTTGATTGTGTATGATTTCTTTATTGAGCTCATCTTGTATAAGTTCAATTACTTTTCTGGTCAATTCTTTATCTATATAGATATTCATTGTGTTAGATGCAATACGAATACGTTCATCTTCTTTCATCTTTTCCAACTCCTGTAGAGTTTGTCTATATCTATCGATATTCTTCTTTAGGAAAATTGCTGTTTGGAATACATCTTCTTTCATATTATTCTACAATTTCCGCGTCACTTTCCGGCTCATACTCTTTCTTTTCTTCCATAGGGGCATTCTTCCATTGGTCAATAAAATGTTCAATGACACGTCGTCCATCCGTCACGACCTTTTCCAGTTTCTCGTCCGGTTCCAACAGTTCGTCTGCCATTGCTGCGGCTATGTGCTTTGCCTTCATTACCTCTTCCACAAGGTTGCTTTCTATCAGTTCACCCAGGCTTTTCTTTGTCAGTAGGTTGAATGTAAGTCCTTCAATGATTTGCTTTCTCTTTGACATAGCGTTCAGCATAGCATTCATTTTGGGTGCGAACTGTTCTGCCTTCATATTCTCGAAGCTTTTGTCGTCAAATCCCTCGAACTTCTCTGCCGCCATGAACGCTACTTCGTATTCTTTAGGTGTCATTATCACGCCAGCCTGTAGACACTCTATGCAGAACAAGATGAACTTTACGTTGTTTCTTAAATCCTTTTCCATAATCTTTCTTTATATTTTAGTCAATACATTCTTCAATTGGTACATCGTTAATTGTCACTATCTCCCAATCTCCATCCATCATCTCATAGATACAATTGATTGTCTTATGGTCTGCAATGATTTCTTCATCGATACCTTTCTTTCTCCAGGTGTTACTTTCTACCATTGCAGACCATTTTGTCCCTTCTTGGAACATCAATTTATTAGGGAGTTGTTTGTATGTTGATTCTATGAGCTGACTTAACGTCTCTTCTGTCATAGGTCAATCAATACTTCTCAAGATAAGTGTTGCCTTTATGGTCTTTCCAGACGAGACATATCTCACCTTCTTTATCGATATTCACACTTTCGAATGTGATAGGATAACCATGATTCTCACCATCCTTTGTGACATAATGTGAAATCTTATAAGTGACTTCTTCATCCTTATCATACTTCTGGTAGAGTGAAGTGAATTCATCGTAAGTAAACGTCGTTGCTTCATGGTCTTTTTCAGTAGGAAATGATATCATGTAACGTACATGTTTACCATCTTTCACCTCTGTACTGACTATTGAATCAATCTTGAGTTCATCAATGACATCAATCACGTCGGCACAACGAAGCCTCCAGTCGTCAGGATACTTCTTCTTGCAGCTAAGGAGGTCTACTTCATTACCCTTCAATAGCTCTACGAATTCTTTTTCTCTTTTCATGTTTTTAATTGTTTAATTATGGTTTATAGATATGAGATGAGTAATACTATAACAAATGTATAACATGGATTAATAATAGGATTTAACGTACTTCTCATCTCACTGTGTAAAGATACTACTTCTCATTCATCTTTTGTACCTGTCAAGTACTCTTTCAAGTAATGTTTTGGCGCTCTCAATATCCTTCTTGTCTCTTGTAGTCAATTCATCACTTATAGTAAGTATACTATCAACAATCTTGAGTATTGTAGGGATACTTGATTTGAGCTTCGTCTGACCAGCTCTCGTCGTGTAGCTTATATTAAACTTATCCTTCTCCTTCTTGAGTGCTGACTGTGCTTCTCCATATGTAGCAAAGTAGCCTACATTATAGGTCTTACCATGATGATAGAAAGTCACTCTCCATGGCTTCTTCAAGTTCCCTTTTGTGTAGTATATATTCTTCATAGTCTCAATATATCTCGTCTACTTCAACATCAATTAGAGTGTTTATTTTGTACACAAGTCCATTGTCTACTATCTCTTCGAACTTGATACCTGCTGTTACTAACTCTTCCTTGATAGCATTCCTGAACATCCATCTTGGTCTTAGGTAGATGTATTCATCATCTTTTTCAAGTGACAGGAGTATCTTGGTGGGAGAGTATTCTTGTTCCCGAATAATCTCCCTGATTCTCTTCATTGTGAGCTTCTTTATCATAATGTCTTAATGAACATCATTACCTTCTTCAATTGTTCATACGACAAGTCGTCCATATTGTCAATGATACGTTCATAGAGTATCTCTCGTTCACTATCTTCGTAGAACCTTGTCCCAATCTCATCACCATCGCCATTCTTTGCGTAGAGCACTTCATTCTCGTCCATATAGAACTCTTTGTTGTTTTCATCTATGAATGTCGCTGTTTCATCACTTATACCAGTACATGTCATTGTTACTACTTCGTCCTCGCTGAACAATAAGAACTTTACTTGGTCTCCTACACTCAATGGTCTAAATACTTCGTTCATAATCTTTTTGTTTTAAATTGTTACACATATCTCTTCTTTTGATATTGTAAAGATACACCTTATTCTTCGACCACACAACAGGTCGACTATAAAATGTTGTCCAAATTGTGTACTTTTTCTTCATGTTCTTCCATTCTTATTTATAGAATCCTATGATTAGCAATTGGTCGATACACTGGTTAGATATCAATCTCGCTGCACAAAACGCTTTATTTTATTCATTTTACCTTATTTCCATAAAAATAGAAAGGCCTTAGCAATCATCGCGACTCCTAAGGCCTATAATTACGAGAAAATTTCACTAATTATGAACAACGAAGTCAGTGTGCATTATTAGTTTTCATCTGCTTTAGACGCTGTCTTATCAAGTCTTTCTTGCTTGTTCCTTCTTCCTCTTGAATTATCTCTGCTTCAGTGTATTCGATAGGTTTCATTTCGTTTAGGAATTGTTCATTCTTCTTTTCCAAGTCGTTCCAATCGTATTGTTTTATGAGGTCTCCAGGTAGCATTATCTTTTCTTGTCCAAGGATATTCTTATTGAATCCGTTGAAGTCTTTATACCAGGAGCTTACGAGTTGGTTTATCATTATCTCAGGTCTTATTCCTGACTTGGCACTTACGAGTCCAATGATTATACTGTTTATAGGTATATCACGCATTACTCTACTTATGTTCTCTCCTCCATGTATTGTTGCGTTTATATCTATTTTTCCGTCAACTGTGAGTTTGAGTTCATTCCCTTTTACTTCCTTTCTTGCTTGTTCCAGGATTGCTCTTATTTCTCGTGATATAATCAATGCTTTCGTCTCTTGACCTCTGTCGATATAGTCTTCGTATTTGAGTTGTAGGTCCGTGAGTATATCATTAAGGATTTCTAATCGTCCCGCTTCTGTTGCTACACGATATTTATCACTCTTTACTACGTATTTATTTTGTCTATTCTCAATTATTGACTTATTTTCATTATAGAATTTTATCAACTCTCCTTCTTCTAAATCATATCCTTCTCTCTTCTTGATTGTCTTCTTGACATCCTTTATTGAATACATAGAACCAAATAGGTCAAGAAGCGTTGGTGTCAACTTTGCAAGCGCCTTACTTCTATCATTATAAAGGTCAAATGTATGCATATATTTTGACCGTGCTCTATTGTATTGAGCAAGTAGTGGTACAATGACTTTTGCACGAATTTCAAGTGCATCTTTGATATCTTCTTCTTTTGCACCACGATTTTTCATTACTCCCTTGAGATTCACGTATTTAAGGTCGATTGAATGCAACACACCGTTGTGACCTTCATATGTGACAAATCTATCAGGACATTCGTCTAATTTGATACGAATTCTTTCATATTCCACATAAGCATCCTGCATATGTTTAGAGGCTATCTGAACAAAGTCAGGAGCCTCCTTAATTATATCTTCTCTACTTACCTGTGTCATTTCTTATGTTACTTATTGTAATTATCGGTAAAGATATATAAAACATCCTTTCTATGCTATGGGTTTTGTGATTCAATACCAAACATCATTCATTAATTGTGTCTCTTCAATGATTTCTTCATTATCTTCTTGAGACATTACAAATTGTTCGAATGTAAGGTCTTCATCTTCTTGTTCTAATAAGTAGTACATAGGTTTACGAATTTTGTTTGTTATAATACTTTTCAATTTCTTTCTTCATTATATCAATCTCCCAAGGATTGATTAGAAGGTCCATTTTCAATACCTTTGCTTGATTCAAATAATCTCTCTTGTTATTGAACTTTATGTTTTGTATTGAATGTACATCAAGCTCCACATAGTAGAGGTTTTCTTTACCAATCACAATTGGTTCGAAATTCACACTGTAACAACTTACATTATGATAGTTCTCGTTCTCATCTTTATAGGTGAGTACGAAGTTACATATGAATCCATCGTTATTATCATTATATGTTTTTGTCACTCTCTTTTGATAGAGATGTGCGAGTAGCTTTTGTATCATCTTCTTTATTATATCAATTTTAATGCTTTTATAATTCCAGCTTCTAATGCTTCCTCGTAGGTGTCCCAATTACCTCCATCATTCGGACCTTCGGGGGAAACAATAAAGTACCGTTCCCATATCCGCTTTAGATATATCGTATGTATAGCCGGAAGCACTATTATATATAGTGATATGCAGGTTCTTGGTTTCACGAAGCCACTTTTGGGCAATAGATTGTGTAGGACAAGGATAAAATAATTGAGGTAAATCCTTACTGGTCCTAAATATGGTTTCCATCATTATACCCTTATGATTAATAATATCTTTGCAATATTCATCAAACTCTTTTTCTTTCAGCAGCTTCGCAGTCTCTAATGTCACAAGTTCTTCTGTCATAGCTGTATAAATAACCTAATTGTTAGAATAATAGTCGTAATGATAAAGATTAATGCAAAATGTTTCCATATTTTTGCAGTAGCCTCTAAACCGTGCTTCTGTTTGTCAAACTCGCTTAACGCATAATTCAAAGCCTCGTCTTTCAGTCCTTTAAACTTATCATTCAAAGCCTCGGTTATATCATCTGCAATAACATGCTTCACCCTTTCTGACACGGATTCCGGATATCCTCTTTCCTCATAGTTCAATTCACTCAACAAGTCATGATGAAATATATAAGGTATTCCGTTCACTTCGTAGGAAAGTTTGATACCGCTTTCTTTGACGTATTCCAAAAACTTTTCCTCGGCAATCTCGTTTATCCTTTCTTGGTTGGATTCTGCCTTCTTCTTTATCTCATTAAAATATTCCTCGTCAACAATTACACAGTTGTTTTCGAGTTTCATTACATGTACTTCCATTATTCACCCTCCTTTTTAATATATCCATTTTCAATACACCAACACAACATATCGTAAGCCACATCAATAATATTTTCAGACTTTTTCGAGATAAGTTCTGTAGCATCAGATTTATAGTAATATATATCCCAATATCCACAAGACGGCTCAATGCAAATCTTATAAAAATCGGAACTTATAATTATAAGTGTCGGCAGCTTGTCGAGAATGTCCTGCAAGGTATAAGCAGGAAGTGTTTCATACGACATAAACCCGCAAGTTTGAAACTCCTTCTGTAAACTCAAAAACCATTTACCTTTTGATTTATCATCAATACGGCTTCCATGTGATACCCTTTTCCAGTACATACTTGCATCACCCGTATCTAATCCAAGCTCCTGCAAGTACCTCATTTGTTCTATTGATAATACTTGTTTTGATTTCATAATTCGTAAGATAAAATTACAACCGTTAATGCAATGAAAATGATTACTACTATCAAGGCGATAGATAGACATCCCTTTTCGTATTCTTCATCTTCCGATGGTGTGTTTTCGTTATACCAATCTAATGGATGTTTTAATTTCATTTCTCACTCCTTTCTTTCTCCTTTTTAGCTTTATCACAAGCCAACTTCTTCATTACATACGGACAATCGCAATTCCCGTATCTTTCGTTATACCAACAGCAATAATTACACTGGTGCATTATTTATTCCTCCTTATCTATCTTAATGTCTGTTACTTTGCCACGATTAACGAAATACTTGCAATCAATAAGCCTGCAAATCCATTCATCACAACGATTCTCTAATTCATCACATTCCTTACGAAGAGAACATATACTACAAGAACTATCATTACTATAATTCACAGCTTCATGCAACACTCCATCTATTATTATTCCGTTCTTTACTTCCATACCGTTCATCCATTAGAAGTTACACCCAAACACAATACTTTGTCAGATACGCCTAAATCGTCAAATTCAAGAATTAAATACTCTGTATCGTAAGGATAAGGGCTGTCTCTTATACACATCTGACGCTGCCGACGAACTCTAGGGTGTA
>ENA-UBIY01000889-UBIY01000889.1-human-gut-metagenome-genome-assembly--contig:-NODE-889-length-10987-cov-5.446121_pt1 | contig 10987 bp, 10 predicted proteins | sample MGYA00244945_ERZ654882 | MGnify/ENA primary metagenome ERZ654882 (study PRJEB26926, sample SAMN06164824) | human gut metagenome | biome: ENVO:00009003; feature: ENVO:2100002; material: ENVO:00002003...
CTACACCCTAGAGTTCGTCGGCAGCGTCAGATGTGTATAAGAGACAGGTGTCCTGCTTGCGTGACGAGCTTGGCTGTCCTTATCTGGAGCTTACGGGGAATGCGCTTTTGGCGGCTGAAAAGAGGGGGCTGACCTTTGCGGTGTCACTTTCTCACATCAAGGATATCGCTTCGGCAGTGGTGATAGCTTATGAAAAGGAGGATAAAAATGGATAGGATATTGACAGTGGAGCAAATGACATTTTGCGAGCATGAGGCTGAAAAATATGGCGTGAGCCTTGCTCAGCTAATGGACAATGCGGCGGCACAGCTTTCGGAGGTCATTGCGAGCAACTCGTCTGCGTCATCAAAGATAGTGCTTCTTATTGGCAAGGGAAACAATGGCGGCGACGGACTTGTGGCGGCAAATTTACTTGCGGAACAAGGTCTCAAGCCTGCGGTGGTCCTATGCTGCGGTGAGCCTGACACTAACCTCTCCTCGGCAGCGTATGCTAGGCTTGATAAGAGCGTTCAGGTGCTGAAAGCTGAAAATGCGCTGGATTTTATCGAGGGTGCTGACGTGCTTGTGGACTGCATTTTCGGAACGGGTTTTCATGGCAGTTTGCGTGAAAATATCCTGCCAGTGTTCAGAGCTTGTGAAAAATGTGAGGGCATGAAGATAGCCTGCGACCTGCCGTCGGGAGTCAATGCACGGAATGGTCAGGCTGACAAGCTATCGTTCATGGCTGACGTGACAGTGACCTTTCATCGTGGCAAGCTGGGTCTTTATTTACAGCCTGCGGTGGACGTTTGCGGTGAAATTCTGGTAAAAGATATCGGTATTGACGAGCGTTGCGAGAATACCCTATACCCTGTTATAACGCCTTTTGACGTGGTAAAAGCAAGGGCGGCACTGCCTTTTAGACCTGCTGACGGACACAAGGGCACGTTCGGCAAGGTGGTGAGCGTGGCAGGCTCGGAGAGCTATATAGGTGCGGCAGGGCTTTCAGCAATGGCGGCAATGCGAACAGGCGTGGGGCTTTTTGAGCTTTGCACTGCCAAAAGCGTAGTCAACTCCCTGTCGGCTGGTATGTATGAATGTACATACTCGGCAATGAAAACCGACGAGGACGGTTTCATGGTAAGCGAAAATGCTGACAAGATACTGAAAAAATGCGAAAAGGCAAGCTGTTTGCTGATAGGCTGTGGGCTTGGTCACACGGCTCAGACAGAGAAGCTTGTGGCGGAGCTTATTGAAAAAGCGAAGATACCCATAGTTTTGGACGCTGACGGAATAAATTCACTTTGTCCGAATATAGATGTACTGTTGAAGAAGAAAAGTACAGTTATCCTCACCCCTCACCCTGCGGAGCTTGCAAGGCTTTGTGGCGTGACGGTGGGCGAGGTCATGTCGGACAGACTTGGGTCTGCATATAGGCTGTCAGAAAAATATGGTGTGACAGTGCTTGCGAAGTCGGCTGACACATTTGCTGTGGACGGTGGAAAAGTTTATCTTTGCACCGAAGGCACAACTGCGCTTGCAAAGGGTGGCTCAGGGGATATGCTTGCAGGCATTGTTTCCTCCTATGTAGCTCAGGGGTGCGATGCTCTTGATGCGGCGGCACTTGGGTCGTTCACACTTGGCTCGACGGCTCTACTTGCAGGATACAAAAGATCTGAACGTGGAATCATTGCAAGAGATGTTATTGACGCTTTGCCACGATTTTTGTATGACCTTGAAAACGCCGACTAGGCTGTACTAAAAACAAAGACCTTCTTCTTATGAAGAGGGTCTTTTTTAATGGAGGGCAAAATGAAAAGAACAAAGGCATTTTTTCTAACGATTTTGGCGGTAATGGGCTTATGCTCATGCGGTGAAAGCACCGAAGTCAAACCCGTAAAGTTGGCAGAAGATTACAAGACCCCGGCCGAGTTCACCATTGACGGCACGGAATACGTCGCAAGCTTCACCCGTGAGGGCGCAGATATGTGGGAGTGTGAGATAACTGCGCCAGAAACTGTCAGCGGCATGGTGATAACCTGCTCAGGAGAAAGCGCACGACTAGAATACAAGGGTTTGACCTACGAAACTGACCGAGGGAACATACCCGAAAGCTCCGCTGTCACAATGACTGCCGCTGTGCTTGACAAGCTTATTTCGCAGAAAGGCGTGACGTATCTCAAAAATGACAAGGGAGATATCACCGCCACGGGTCAGATAAAAGGACAGGATTTTTCGGCTAAAATCAAAGGCGGAAAGGTAAAAAGCTTGGAGATATCAGGGGAGGTAAGCGTAAAATTCACATAAAAAAAGGTGCAGAGAAAATCTGCACCTTTCTTATGTATGGAAATGAATTATTTACCAAAGTTTGCGCAAGCGATAACGTTACCGTCCTCGTCCTCAAATCTGAGGTCAGCAATGTAGAAATCAGCCTGGTTTGGAATGCCCCATCTCATAAGTGAAACATACTGTGGTTCAGTTGAGTTTACAAATGTAGCGCCGTCCTTGATACCAGGTCTCATTGTAAGCTCATAGGAACCCCACTCAGAAGTCCACTCAGCCTCGCCGAAGTCATAGAGGTCGTTCCAACTGTTTTCACCTTCACCTGTTGTAGGCTGTGTAACGAATGCACCCATGAAGTTACCAGGAACGAGTGATTTTGTGCCGTCGTCACCTGTGAACTCGCCAACTGCCTTTGTAACTACGTCAGCCTTGATAGTGAAGATCTTCTCAAGATCAGCCTCGTGACCCTCAAAGAACTTCTCCATGTGGAACTTGATCTTAGAGATCTTGTAGTTGCCATTATCCTGATCGAGAGTCTCGACCTTGAGCATTGGTATACCAGCAAGCTCCTCAACAGAGAGGTTTACATGAGACTCATCGTTCTCGTAATCCTTCTCAGCGAAAGGTTCAACGATAGAAGCAACGTCCATATCCTTCTTGAAATATACAGAAGCCTCCTCATAGTTCTTCAGAGTAGCTGGCATTTCGGAAATATCCTTTGCAGCCTCACCCTCAGACTCTGTGCCGGAAGCGGCTGTTGAATCAGCTGTTGACTCAGGAGCAGCTGTTGTTGTAGTAGCCTCTGTTGTTGTAGCAGCTGTAGTTGTTGTAGTAGTTTTTGCCTCAGCCTTTGATGAAGAAGAATCATCAGAGCTGCCGCAAGAAGCGAACATAGCACTTGTAAGTGTAAGTGCAAGAGCGCAAGCTAAAAACTTTTTCATTTTAATAACCTCCGTTTAATTGTCATGCTATACACATAGCCTGACCTATATTTACTTTTGTATTATAACACAACTGTCACATATTTTCAATATACTATTTGCACAATTTAAGCACATGATTTCATATGTTTTGCACAGAAATCGTTTACAAATTAGTGCAGGTTACACAAACGAAAAAAACAGAGCTTCCCGAATGACAGAAAGCTCTGTATAAATTCACTTATTCAAGTGTGTTATCTGAGAGAGATTACTTTCTCTTAGAAATAACGATAGCTGCACCAGCAAGTGCTACGCCAGCAAGTGCAAGACCAGCTGTTGCGCCTGTAGCTGCTGTGTTGTCAGAAGCTGCTGCGGAAGATGTAGCTGTTGTAGTTGTTGTGCCAGCCTTTGAAGATGTTGTGCCAGCTGCTGTTGAAGATGTAGCTGCTGCAGAAGACTTGTCGTCCTTCTTAGAATCTGTGCCTGAAGGTGTTGAATCAGCTCCAGAGCTTGACTCCTCAGCTACTGGCTTCTTCTGAACTTCCTTCTTGTCCTTGTTAGAACCAGCCTCGAAGAGAACGTTGCCGTCAGCGCCAAGAACCTTCATACCTACAACGTCGATACCCTTAAGGTCTGCTGCCCAGTTGTTGATACCAACTGCTGCGTAATTATCAGCATCGCCGTCTGTTGTTGCGAAAACAGGAGCGTCGCCGAGGTATTCAAGAACGTATGTGCCTTCCTCTTCTGTTGTGTAGCAGAGAGTATCCTTTGGCTTATCGTCCTCAACCCATGAACCGCCAGCCCAGTCCTTAGCGTTCCAGCCGCCAGACTTTGAGCTGAAGTTGATTGATCCGCCACCGCCGATTGTGTTCCAATCGTTGTTGTCAACCTTGATTGTGAATGAAGCACCATAAACAGCTCCAAGGTCAGAGATAGCATCCTTGTTTACAGCACCCTCTGACTCATCGCCATTGAAGAATACAGCAAAAAGGTCATCCTGAGTCTGTCTGCCGATCTTAGCGAGGTCATCGCTTACGTTGAGCTTTGTGCCTGCTGCTGATGCTGGGATCATTGCCATAGAAGCTACGATAGCTGCTGCTGACATACCAGCGAGAATCTTAGAAATTTTCATCGTTAATCTCCTCCATATGAATATAGTTTTATGAATTGTCATTCAATTCTAGTCTTATTATAGCAGACTTTCTCCCTAAAATCAAGGGGTTTTCACTTTTTTTATTCCAAAAAGTGTTGAAATTTCTAACAATATTGTCACACTTCTTTTGTGCATTAATCACAGAAAACGTTATCATTTTTTGCTTTTTACAACAATTGTCAGTCCTATCTGTCATTGAATCTCTGCAAGAACTGCTTTGTTCTTTCGTTCTGGGTCTGACCGAAAACTTCCTCCGGAGTACCCTCCTCCACGATATAGCCGTCGTCCATAAAGATAACATGGTTTGCCACATCACGGGCAAATGCCATTTCATGGGTGACTATTACCATGGTCATTTTCTCTTTGGCAAGCTCTTTTATTACCTTTAAAATCTCCCCTGTAAGCTCAGGGTCAAGTGCGGAGGTCGGCTCGTCAAAGAAAAGTATCTGCGGCTTCAAAGCCAATGCTCTTGCGATAGAAACACGCTGCTGCTGACCGCCTGAAAGCTCGCAGGGATAGGCTTTGCCCTTGGTTTCAAGCCCCATTTTCTTCAAAAGCTCCTCACAGTTGGCTTTTGCCTCGGCTTTTGGCTGTTTAAGAACATGGAGAGGGGCTTCCATTATATTCTGATTCACTGAGAAATGCGGAAAAAGATTGAAATTCTGGAACACAAGACCTATTTTCAGGCGGATATCCCTAAGGGTCTTAGAGGGTGCATACACCGCTTTGCCGTTTTCTGTATGGAACATATTCACACCGTCAACGTTTATCTCTCCGCCGTCTGCTTTTTCAAGCTGGTTTATACAGCGCAGAAGCGTTGATTTACCGCTTCCTGACGGACCTATTATTGCGACTACCTCGCCCACCTCAACGTTAAAAGAAATATCTTTGAGTACCTTAAGGCTGTCAAAGCTTTTAGAAATATTTTTCACTTCAAGAATAGCCATATGAGTTCTCCTTATTTATAATAGTCGAATTTCTTTTCGATAACGGCAAATGCCACCGTCACGATAGCGTTGAGTACGAAATAGAATGCGCCTGCGATAAAAAGCGGTGTTATTGAGCTATACAGATTCATTTGCTGTTTTGCCTTCATTGTTATCTCAGCGAATGCGATAACGTTTGCGAGAGAGGTATCCTTTACAAGGACGATGACCTCATTCGATGTGGCAGGGATAACACGCTTTGTGACCTGCGGCAGGATTATTCTAAAAAATGTCTGCATTTTCGTCATGCCGAGCATTGAAGCCGCTTCGTACTGTCCCTTTGGGATAGCCTCGATACCGCCTCTGAATATCTCTGCGAAATACGCCGCATAGTTAAGGACAAATGCCGTAACAAGGGCGATAAACATATAGTTCTCGTTGTTTTTTATATTGGTAAGCACGTCATATACACCGCCTGTTTTGCCTTGCTTTGCAGCACTTGCGATAATAAGCGGCACTGCATAGTAGATAGCGATTATCTGAAGCATGAGCGGTGTGCCACGCATGACAAGTATATAGAGATTTGTCAGCCATGAGATAGGCTTGAAGCGGCATTTTTTCAGCATTGTCACAAGCACTCCCACAGGTATTGAAAGCACGATTGTCCATGCGAAAAGCTTCAGTGTATTAGGCAGGAACTCCAGCAGGATCTCCGTGACCTTTTTTACTTCCTCAAAAGTCATAAATATTCATTCCTTAACTAAATATTACGATAACACGTCACCGTATCAGCGTATTAATACATTATACTACATATTTTGCGACTTGTCAAACGGAAAGAGTGAGGAATGAGGTTGAATGAGGAATGAGGAGTGAGGAGTGAGGAATGAAGGAATCGCCTGCGGCGATGATTTTTTTATTGCGAACTGCGTTCGCACAATTAACTCACCAACGTTCTTATTAACTTACCTCTTGGAGTATCTCAAACCACAGCTATGCTAATTCCTCATTCCTCATTCCTAATTCCTCATTTGTCATTCCTCACTCCTCACTCCTCATTAGAGCGTTCCGCTCAGTTTTCTTCGTTCTTCAAAGCCAAAACCGCTTCACGGACTTTCGCCATAAGCTCTTCAGGGGTTTCGCCATTAGGATAAATAGGCTCACCGTAAACGACTTTTACTTTATATTGGCTAAGACGCTTCCAGTTGAAAAGCCTTGGGAGCTTTCTGTCTGGCGGGAATATCTCGTGTCCGCCTTTGATGTAGGCTGGTACTATAGGTACATTGGCTTCGATAGCAAGGACGGCTGCACCGCTTTTGAACTTGCCCATTTCGCCCGTTTTGCTCCTTGTACCCTCCGGGTGAACCAGCACACCCCATTTCTGACCAAGCTTTTTACGCAGAGCCGCCATTGTTTCGTCTACTCTTCCGCCTCTGTCAACAGGCACCATACCGCCTATTCTTACTATAAGTCGGCTGGCTAAACTGCCGTTGAAAAGCTCTTTTTTCGCCATACAGCAGAATTTTGCGAAACGCTCGTATCTGAAATTCAGGGTAAGGAAGATAAAATCAAAATTGGAAACATGATTTGCGCAGATTATATAGCCACCCTTATCAGGGAGGTTTTCCTCATTTGCGACCTTGACTTCGTAGAAGGCTGTCACAAGATTTCTGTAAAAGCGGTAAATACGATAGTCTATCTTTTTCTTGTCCAGAGGATAGAGCATTGATTTCACTGTTTGTGGCTTTATGCGGTTTGGGTTTTGAACGAGGGCGATAAGCTTGCCCACTGTCATATCCTTATCCATACAGCCGTCAACACGCACACCACTGAACTCCTCTATCTCCAATGCAAGCTCGATAGCTGAGAGGGAGTCTATGGTGAACTCCTGCAAAAATTTTGTACTGAGCTTGACTTCATTCGGCTGAACGTGTGCTATTTTTGCCACGGCGTTTCTCACCATTGACGGGATATCCGACGGGTCGATACTATTTTTCGCCTGCTTTGTAAGGCTGTCAAGGTTATCCTCCATGACCATTTTCTTCAGCAGATAACGCTTTGGCTTGCCGATAGCTGTTCTTGGTATAGAATCCACAAAATGTATGCCGCTGAGTTTCATTGCCTGACCTGCGGAGGAGCTTATCTCTTTTAGCTTTTCTTCCGTCTGCTCACGCTTATCATCAGCACAGACCACAAAGGCGTGCACCTCGTCATAGCTTCCCTCTTTCGCAGGCACTCCGCAGACCACAAGCTCGTCAACGCTCTCGATGCCCCTATAGACCTGTTCGATATCGTCAGGGGCGGCTTTTTTGCCTGTGGATAGGACGATATTTTCTTTACATCTGCCGAGAATGACGATATTTTTATGCTTATCGAACTTTGCAAGGTCGCCAGACTTGAACCAGCCGTCAGGATTGAAAGCTTCATCTGTGGACTTTTTGTCGCCATAGTAGCCTATCATCATATAAGGTGACTTTATGAGAAGCTCACCGCTGCGGTCGATTTTAACTTTTATATCAGGATAGGCCTTGCCGCAGGTGTCGGCATAGACGTGCTTGCCATATGTGCCGATAGTTGGTATGCTCGTTTCGGTCGCACCGTAGTTGTTCACCATATTAAAGCCTGTGCCGTAGAAGAAATCAAATGTATCCTTTGACATCGGCGAGCCTGCGGAGCAGAGAAATCGAAGCTCACCGCCCAAGGCTTTATGTATCTTTGCGAAGATCTTTTTGCCGCTGTTTATGCCGTAGATCTTACGCTGATGAAGTGCAACAGGAAACATTTTCTTGAAAAGTGCTGAAGATACTTTGCTTGCGTTGATCTGCTGCATTATCTGGGTTTTTAAAAGCTCATAGACCTTTGGCACGCCCGGGAAAACTGTAGGCTTGAAGTTTTGGAAGCCTGCGGAAAGGCCATTTGCGGAGAGAGACTCAATAAAGCACACTGTTCCGCCTGTGAGGAGAGGGGCTAAGACCTGTGCAAAAAGTCCGTAGATATGGCTGTTTGGCAGTATTCCGAGATAGCGTTCGTTATCGGTTATGCCGTTGCACTCGCAGACCATTTTGCAGGATTTTATTTGTGAATCGTGGGTGTGCATGATGCCTGAGGCTGTCCTTGTCGTACCGCTTGAAAAGATTATCACTGCGATATCAGGATCGCCTATATCACCTTGACGGAGTATATTTTCCCCTGAACCGTCAAGTCTGTCAAGCTGGTTTTGGATATCGAGAACAGGTATATTTTTCACGCTTGTAAGCTTCTTTGCCGCCTTTTGAGAAGCGACAACGCACACAGGCTGTGACTTTTTCACCAGTGCGACAAGCTCTGCCGCAGGAAGCGAATAATCCAAAAGGACGGCTGTGGCATTTAGCTTTGCACAGGCGAGGAATGCGATATTCCACTCAGGTCTGCCCTCGGAAGCAATGCAGACCCTATCCCCTGCCACAACGCCCATGGTTTTAAGGCGGCTGCAAAAAACATCAGCCTGCTGCAAAGTTTGTCCGAATGTATATTCCTTTGTTTCACCCTCGTCATTCATCATCACGAGAGCGGTCTTGCTATAGCGGTTTATTGCCGTTTTTCTAAATTCGTTATAAATGTTCATGGCAGTTTCCTTTCCGCACCTCAGACTTTCTGAGAGTTGCCTTTCATTGTATGTTCAAGTGTCTCGACAGCTTTTTCGGAGCTGTCAAGGAGGTTTTTGAGATTTTCCTCACCCAATGCGTCAACGAACACGCTGAAATATTTTTCAAGACGCTGCTGCTTTTCTTCAATGGACTTTTCACCTTTTGGGAGGAGTTTCACCTGCACACGGCGTTTATCCTCAGGGTCACGCACAAGGCTAACAAAGCCTTTTTTCTCCATTGCACTGAGCACTGACGTTGCTCGCTGACGTGATATCATAAGGTCACGGCTTATGTCTGAGGGGTAGACTATGCCCTCGGCTGTGCTGAGATAGACTATCACTTTGCTTTCGCCCTGAAAAAGTTCTGCAAGGTCGTCCATATATCCTGTTTCAAAAAATCGTCTGAAAACTTCTCCAAAACGCTGGGCTGTTTTATCGTTCATTGTTATTCCTCCAAATGTCAAGGCAGTTGATTGTCAACACTGTTGATTATACACCCTGTTTACAGATTTGTCAAGTGCATGGCTTGTTATGGTACAAATGCCCTTGACAAAATGTCTATATCATACTATAATAATATGGTATAAATCTTTCGGCAAACGCCGAAACACCGAAAGGAGGATATGCTTTTCAAAGGTCGAAAGGCATGATCTGGATATGATAAAGGACGTACAGGAAAAAATTCTTCAGTTAAAGAAAGAAAACGATATTTGTATACTTGCGCACAGCTATCAGGCTAAGGAGATAGTAGAGATAGCAGATATTACGGGTGATTCATACAAGCTAAGCGTTGAGGCGCAGAAAGTCTCAAACAAAAACATACTTATGTGCGGAGTGCATTTTATGGCTGAGGCGGCAAAAATGCTCAACCCTGACAAGAACGTATATCTTGCAAATCCATCGGCAGGCTGTCCAATGGCAGAGCAAATGGAACCTGAGATGATAGAAATGATAAAGGCGCAGGAGCCTGACAGAAAGGTAGTATGCTACATAAACACCACAGCCGCACTCAAGAGAGTTTGCGACGTTTGCGTTACTTCCTCGTCTGCGGTGAAGATAGTAAAGAACATGGACGCTGACAAGATACTTTTCATTCCTGACTGCAATCTTGGTGCATTCGTAAAAAAAGCCTGTCCTGAAAAGGATATAATGCTTTTGCAGGGCGGATGTCCTGTTCATGCGTCGGTAACAAAGGCTGACATGATAGCGGCTAAGACGGCTCACCCTGATGCACTGGTGCTTTGTCACCCTGAGTGTATCCCTGCTGTAAGCGAAATGGCTGATTATGTTGGTTCAACTTCCGGAATAATGAATTTTGCGGCTGAGTCTGACGCAAAGGAGTTCATCATAGGCACTGAGATATCTATTGCGGAGCATTTACAGTACAGATTCCCTGAGAAGGAGTTTTACATACTCTCAAAGAAGATACTTTGTCCTAACATGAAGCTCACCACTCTTATGGACGTTTACAAGACTTGCGAGGGCATCGGCAACGGCGGCGGTTTTGAGATAAAGATGACAGACGAGGAGATAACCTCTGCAAGAAAATGTATCGACGAAATGATACGTCTTGGGGGCTGATATAATGGATAATTACACCATTAAGATCGCAAAAGGGCTTGCAAACAACGCAGACGCCAGGCTCATAAGACAGCAGGTATTCGTTGAGGAGCAGGGCTTTGTGAACGAATTTGACGATATCGACGCTAAGGCTTATCATGCTGTTATCTACACAGGAGGATATCCCATTGCAACAGGCAGGCTGTTTGACGAAAATGGCGAAGCGCACATTGGACGTATCTGCGTGAGAAAGGCATATCGTGGCAGAGATCTTGGCAGAATGATAGTGGAAGCCCTTGAAAAGCAGGCTGAAAAAGTGGGCTACAAGGAAGTCGGCTTATCGGCGCAAACGAGAGTACAGCAATTTTACGAGAAGCTTGGCTACAGGGCATATGGTGATGTTTACAAGGACGAATACTGTCCGCACATTGCAATGAAAAAGACCCTTTCAGGGGAATAGATATGAAAGGGGCTGTAAAAAAAGTCCCCAAGAAAAAAGGCTGCGATCTTGCCAAAAAGCAAGACAGCAGTCTTTTTTTGT
>ENA-UBIY01000897-UBIY01000897.1-human-gut-metagenome-genome-assembly--contig:-NODE-897-length-10928-cov-4.553573_pt1 | contig 10928 bp, 6 predicted proteins | sample MGYA00244945_ERZ654882 | MGnify/ENA primary metagenome ERZ654882 (study PRJEB26926, sample SAMN06164824) | human gut metagenome | biome: ENVO:00009003; feature: ENVO:2100002; material: ENVO:00002003...
GATGTCGCGGTCGGCGTCGGGCGCGCCGTAGTAGTTGAACAGCTTGTAGTCGGTGCCCAGCTTGGCGTTGATCTTGTCCATGTACTTCTCGACCACGGCGGGCAGGGCGGTGTAGTAGCTGTTGCAGGCCTCGCGGTGCTGGAAGAAGATGTCGCCGTTCTCGTGGCTGCCGCGCATATGGGGATGCTCGGGGTTCAGGGCGTGGCGGCGGAACTCGGCCACGGCGTCCATGTCGCACATATCCTTCAGATCCTCGTAGTCCCAGACAGCGATCTTCTGGATCTCGTGGGAGGTGCGGAAGCCGTCGAAGAAGTTGATGAAGGGGACCTTGCCCTCCAGCGCGGCCAGATGGGCCACGGGGGACAGATCCATGACCTCCTGGACGTTGCCCTCGCACAGCATGGCGAAGCCGGTCTGGCGGCAGGCCATGACGTCGGAGTGGTCGCCGAAAATGTTTAGCGCCTGAGTGGACACGGTACGGGCGGACACGTGGAACACGCAGGGCAGCTGCTCAGCCGCGATCTTGTACATATTGGGGATCATCAGCAGCAGGCCCTGGGACGCGGTGTACGTGGTGGTCAGGGCACCGGCGCCCAGAGAGCCGTGGACAGCACCGGCGGCACCGGCCTCGGACTGCATCTCGACGACCTTGACCTTGGTGCCGAAGATGTTTTTCAGACCGTTGGCGCTCCACTGGTCCACGAAGTCCGCCATGGGGCTGGACGGGGTGATGGGGTAGATGGCTGCGACCTCGGAGAACGCGTAGGAAACGTGCGCCGCGGCGTTATTGCCATCCATGGACTTCATTTTTCTTACCATAATGAGCCTCCTTACATTATATACTTCCGTACCGCCAGAAGGGCGCAAAGACCCCTTTGTACGGAATGTTAGGCACCGTCATAGTAGCACAAAAAATCCGGGATGTAAACCCACATTTTCGTGATTTGTGCCACGATAAAACTTTTTTAGCGCCATGCACAAAAATTCTCACGGCGGCGGGACAGGTTCATGCACTCCGCGCAAAAGGCAGGGGGACTTTTTTGGAAAAAGTGGCTGTTCACGGCGGGAATTTTGTGGTAAAATGTACGGTGCTATAAAATTAGTGTAAAGGGGGCGCTGTCCATGATGGTGACGGTACGGTCGCTGGGCCTGACGGGCATCACCGGCTATGAGGTGTCGGTGGAGTGCTTTCTGTCCGGCGGACTGCCGGGGTTCGACGTGGTGGGCCTGCCGGACGCGGCGGTGAAGGAGTCGCGGGAGCGCGTTCGGGCGGCGGTGAAGAACTGCGGGGCCAAGTTCCCTGTCAGCCGCATCACGGTCAATCTGGCTCCGGCGCGGGTGCGGAAGGAGGGCACGGTGTACGACCTGCCCATCCTGCTGGGCATTCTGGCCGCGGCGGAGGAGATATCTCCCCTGCCCCAGGGCGCGGCGTTTTTGGGCGAGCTGAGCCTCTCCGGCGCGCTGCGGCCGGTGACGGGCGTGCTGCCCATGGCGCTGACGGCGGCGCGGCTGGGCATCGATACGCTGTATGTGCCCGAGGCCAACGCCGCCGAGGCCACCCTGGCCGACGGGCTGACCGTGTACGGTGTGACGGACGTGGGACAGCTCATCGCCCACCTGAAGGGCGAGCAGGTCATGACGCCGGCGCCCCGGTGGACGCCGGGACATCAGGACCGGCCTCTGCCGGACTTCGCCGACGTGATGGGACAGGAGAATGTGAAGCGGGCGCTGGAGATCGCCGCCGCCGGCGGTCACAATGTGCTGCTGGTGGGCTCGCCCGGCGCGGGCAAGTCCATGCTGGCCCGGCGGCTGCCGTCCATCCTGCCGGACATGACCCGGGCGGAGGCCCTGCAGACCACGGAGATCTATTCCGTGGCGGGCATGACCGACCCGCGGCACCCGCTGGTGGATACGCGGCCCTTCCGCAGCCCCCACCACACGGCGTCCACCGTGTCGCTCTCCGGCGGCGGGGGGATACCCCGGCCGGGAGAGATATCCCTGGCCCACAACGGCGTGCTGTTTCTGGACGAGCTGCCGGAGTTCAGCAAGGCGGCGCTGGAGACACTGCGCCAGCCGCTGGAGGACGGCTTTGTGACCATCACCCGGGCCTCCGGCTCCCTGACGCTGCCCAGCCGCTTCATGCTGGTGTGCGCCATGAACCCCTGCCGCTGCGGCTGGTACGGCCACCCCTCCGGACGCTGCACCTGTTCACCCCAGCAGGTGGAGCAGTATATGCAGCGCATCTCCGGCCCGCTGCTGGACAGGATCGATATGCACATCGATGTGCCGTCGGTGGAATATGAGGCCATGCGCCGCAAGGAGCAGCCGGAGCCGTCATCGGCCATCCGGGAACGGGTCAACGCCGCCCGCGAGGTGCAGAAAAAGCGCTTTGCCGGGACGGAGGTGTCCTGCAACGCCTACATGACCCCCGCCATGATCGGAACATACTGTGCGCTGGACGCCGCCGGCGAAAAGCTCATGCAGGGCGCCTTTGAGCGCCTGGGCCTGACGGCCCGCAGCCACGACCGCATACTGCGTATGGCCCGGACCATTGCCGACCTGGAGGGCAGCGAGCGCATCGAGGCGGCGCATCTTGCCGAGGCCATACAGTACCGCAGCAGCAGTACACTGAAATGACGGCGGGATCTTTTCCGCCCAGCCATCGTCAAGCCTCCTCGGCGTATACCTGATACGCCGTCGTCAGCTTGCCATCGGCGGGACAAAAAATCTCACCGCCGTGGCGGGATATTTTCCGCCCAGCCATCGTCAGACCCAGTACGCCGCCGATAAACGTCCGTAGGGGACGGCGTCCCGCAGTGGAGCGCAGCGGAACAAATGCCCTTGGGGTACGCCGTCCCGCTGTAGGGGCGGACGAAGCTGCCCGCCCGCCGTCCCCATATCTGTACACCAACAACAAGGAGAGAACCATATGCACGAGATCATTCTGTGCAAGCTGGGCGAGGTGGTCCTGAAGGGACTGAACCGCCGCAGCTTTGAGATGAAGCTGATGAGCAACATCCGCCGCCGCACCCAGCGGTTCGGCAAGTGGAAGATATATTCCCGCCAGTCCACTATCTATGTGGAGCCGGCGGAGGAGACCTGCGACATCGCCGGGGCCTATGCCGCCTGCAAGCAGGTGTTCGGCATCATCGCCATCACCCGGGCGCTGCCCTGCGAGAAGAGCAAGGAGGCTATTTTCGACACGGCAAAGACCTATCTGGGCGGCGCGCTGACCGCGGCCAAGAGCTTCAAGGTGGAGAGCAAGCGGGCGGACAAGTCCTTCCCCATGGGCAGCATCCAGCTGAGCCAGTGGGTGGGCGGCGCGCTCCATGACGCCTTCCCCCATCTGACGGTGGACGTACACCACCCGGAGCTGACGGTGTATATCGAGGTACGGGAGGACGCGGCCTACGTCCACGGCCCCGCCGAGAGCGCCGCGGGCGGTCTGCCCCTGGGCATGGGCGGCCACGCGGTGAGCCTGCTGTCCGGCGGTATCGACAGCCCCGTGGCCAGCTATATGATCGCCAAGCGGGGCGTACAGCTGGAGATGATCCACTTCGCTTCTCCGCCCTATACCGGCGAGCTGGCCCGGGAGAAGGTGCTGAAGCTGGCGGAGGAGCTGACCCCCTGGTGCGGCCGGCTGGCGGTGTTCATCATCCCCTTTACCGAAATTCAGGAGGAGATACGCCGCAAGTGCCCGGAGGATCACTTTACCCTGATCATGCGGCGGTTCATGATGCGCCTGGCCAATATGCTGGCGCTGGAGCTGCGGTGCCGCGCCCTGGTCACCGGAGAAAATCTGGGTCAGGTGGCCAGCCAGACCATGCAGGCGCTGGCCGTCAGCGAGGACGTGACCACCATGCCGGTGCTGCGGCCCCTGATCGGCATGGACAAGGAGGAGATCGTGAAGATCGCCCGCCATATCGGCACCTTCGACACGTCCATCCTGCCCTATGAGGACTGCTGCACTGTGTTCACGCCCCGGCACCCCAAGACGAAGCCCAGCGTGGAGGAGACGCGGGAGTACGAAAGCGCGCTGGATGTGGAGGGCCTGTGCCAGCGGGCCATGGCCGGACGCGAGATGATCCGGATCAAACCTACGCTATAAGGAGGCGCGTCTATGCCCCGTACCGCGGAGATCATCGCCGTGGGCAGCGAGCTGCTCGACGGCGGCGTGACCAATACGAATGCCGCGTTTCTCTCCCGGCTGCTGACTGCCGCCGGTGTGGAGGTGCTGTACCACACCACTGTGGACGACGACGCGGCGCGGCTGGAAAAGGCCGTGACCATCGCAAGGGGACGGGCAGAGCTGCTGGTGTTCACCGGCGGGCTGGGTCCCACCTACGACGATATGACGAAAACGGCGGTGTGCGCCGCGCTGGACACGCCGCTGGTGTTCCACCCGGAGGTGGTGGAGGATATGCGGCGGTACTTTGAGAAGGTATTTCGCCGGGAGATGCCGGAATGCGATATGCAGCAGGCCTATCTGCCGGAGGGGTGCACCGTGTTCCGCAATCCGGTGGGCACGGCCCCAGGGTGCGTGTTCACCGCCGGGAAGACCACGGCAGCGCTGCTGCCCGGCGTGCCCCATGAGTGCCGCTATATGGCCGAGCACTGCCTGCTGCCCTGGCTGGAGCAGGTCCGGGGACAGACGGTGCGGTCACACACGCTGCATATCTTCGGCCTGACGGAGCCGCAGGTGCAGGAGTTGCTGGGCGACCTGCTGCGGCGGGAGGCGGACATGACGCTGGCACCCTATGCCAAGCCGGGCGAGGTGATGCTGCAGCTGTCCGCCCGCGGGGCGGACGAGCGTGCCTGTGAGGCGCGGATGGCGCCGGTGCTGGCGGAGGTAAGGGCCCGGCTGGGCGCGTATCTCTACGGCGCGGACGTGTCCGGACTGGAGGAGACGGTGCTGACGCTGTGCCGGGAACGGGGACTGACGCTGGCGGCGGCGGAGAGCTGTACCGGCGGACTGATCGCCAAGCGGCTGACGGATATCCCCGGCGCGTCGCAGGTCTTTCTGGGCGGCGTGGTCAGCTATACGAACCATGTGAAGCAGCAGGTGCTGCACGTGCCGGAGAATTTGCTGGCGCGCTGCGGCGCGGTGTCGGCGGAGGTGGCCCGGGCCATGGCCCTGGGCGTCCGGGTGCTGACAGGCGCGGACCTGGCGGTGTCTGTCACCGGACTGGCCGGTCCCGACGGGGACGACCGGGGAAACCCGGTGGGCACCGTGTTCGTGGGGCTTTCCGCGCCGGAGGGCGTGACCGTGCGGCATCTGACCATGGGCGGCGACCGGGAGCGCATCCGGACGCTGTCCGCCCACCACGCTTTTGATATGCTGCGGCGTTATCTTACCAATCTACCGACAGAAGGAGAATAAAACCATGGCAAAGAACAGCTACAAGGCCAATGTGAACCAGTACGCCAACCAGGAGGAGGCCATCCGCAAGGCCAAGGGCAACCCCAATAAGAATATCCATTCCAAGAAGAAGAACAGCAACTACGGCGGGTACACCACCGGCGCGTACATGGCCCAGAAGGTGGCCGAGAAGGTGAACCAGCAGGAGAAGGTGAAGCTGCCCACCTGGCTGAATGTGACGCTGATCGCGGAGTTTGCCGTGGTGCTGGTGATCCTGATCCTGCGCCTGACAGCCTTCAAGGACAGCGCGGTAATGACCCACCTGTCCTCCCTGACGCTGGGCATCACCTGCGGCACGCTGTTCTATATCCGCAAGTACAAGCACACGAAGAAAACCAGCGCCATGTACAGCATCATCACCATTCTGCTGGTGGTCATGTGCCTGATGTACACCACCTTCGGCATTCTGGGCCTGCTGGGCTTTTTGGGCTGAGCGCCCCGCGCCGTAAGGCGCAGACTTCCCGGAGGGAGAAAGGAGCCGAGCTATGGCTGAGCTGACACCCATGATGCGGCAGTATATGGAGGAGAAGGAGAAGCACCCCGACTCCCTGCTGTTTTTCCGGTTGGGTGATTTTTACGAGATGTTCGGGCCGGACGCCCGGACGGCGTCGAGGGAGCTGGACCTGGCCCTGACCACCAGGGACAAGGACAAGAGCAAGTCCGACGAGGAGCGCATCCCCATGTGCGGCGTGCCGTATCACTCCGCCGAGGGGTATATCGCGCGGCTGATCGCCAAGGGGTACAAGGTGTCCATCTGCGAGCAGATGGAGGACCCGGCCCTGGCCAAGGGGCTGGTGAAGCGGGAGATCATCCGCACCGTCACCCCCGGCACGGTGCTGGACGAGGCATGCCTGGACGCGGAACGCAGCAACTATCTGTGCGGCGTGTATCTGACAGACACGGCGGCGGGACTGTGCGCGGCGGACATCTCCACCGGACAGGCCCAGGTGACGGCGTTCACCGGGGCGCAGCGGTTGACGGGGCTGATCAACGAGCTGGGGCGCTTCGCCCCGGCGGAGGCGGTGATGAACGCCGCGGCCTATGATGACCCGGCGCTGACCGCCGCGCTGGAGGAGCGCTTTTCCTGCCGGCGGGAGAGGCTGGCGGAGGGACGGTTCGACGTGTCGGACGCGGAGAAGAAGGTGCGGCTGCAATTCGGCGAGGCGGCGCTGCTGGACCTGCCCAGGAACGAGAGCGCACCGCTGCTGGCGCTGGGCGGGCTGCTGACGTATCTCTACGAGACGCAGAAGACCGACGTGAAGCAGCTGGACAAGCTGGAGTGGTACCGGACGGGGCAGTTCATGGAGCTGGACCTGACGGCGCGGCGCAATCTGGAGCTGACGGAGACGCTGCGGGGCAAGGAGAAGAAGGGCAGCCTGCTGTGGGTGCTGGATAAGACAAAGACACCCATGGGCGCGCGGAACCTGCGGATGTGGCTGCAGCAGCCGCTGCTGAACGTGGCGGCCATCGACCGGAGGCTGAATGCCGTGGCGGCGCTGACGGACAACACCGTGGGCCGCCAGGAACTGCGGCTGGCCCTGACCGGCATGGGCGACATGGAACGGCTGATGAGCCGGATCGTCTACGGCACCGCCGGAGCCAGGGATCTGGTGAACCTGCGGGCGGCGCTGGAGCACCTGCCGGAGATCAAGCGGTGCCTGACGCCGTTCCGGACAGGGGCACTGGGAAAGCTGGACGAGCAGCTGGAGACGCTGGAGGACATCAGCGGGCGCATTGCCGCCGTGCTGGTGGACGAGCCGCCGTTCTCCGTCCGGGAGGGCGGCATGATCCGGGAGGGCTATGACGATGAGGTGGACCGGCTGCGGGGGATACTCTCCGGCGGCAAGGGGTTCATCGCGCAGCTGGAGGCCCGTGAGAAGGAAAAGACCGGTATCCGTACCCTGAAGGTGGGGTACAACAAGGTGTTCGGGTACTATATCGAGGTGAGCAACTCCTTTAAGGACCAGGTGCCGGCGGACTACATACGCAAGCAGACGCTGGTGAACGGCGAGCGCTATATCACCCAGGAGCTGAAGGATCTGGAGCATGAGGTGCTCACCGCCCATGACCGGGACGCGGCACTGGAATACGACCTGTTCGCCGCGCTGCGGACAGAGGCGGCGGGACAGGTGACGCGGGTGCAGCTGGCGGCATCGCTGATCGCGCAGCTGGACACGCTGTGCGCCTTTGCCGAGGTGGCGGCCCAGAACCACTATTGTCGGCCGGAGGTGGACGAGTCCGGGGTCATCGAGATCACGGCGGGACGCCATCCGGTGGTGGAAAAGGTGCGGGGCGACGCGTTCTTTGTGCCCAACGACACCCACATGGGCGCAAAGGAGGACCGGGTGGCCATCATCACCGGTCCCAACATGGCCGGTAAGTCCACCTATATGCGTCAGGTGGCACTGATCGTGCTGATGGCCCAGGTGGGGTGCTTTGTCCCCGCCCAGCGGGCGCATATCGGCGTGGTGGACCGCATTTTCACCCGCATCGGCGCCAGCGATGACCTGGCGGCGGGACAGTCCACCTTCATGGTGGAGATGACCGAGGTGTCGGAGCTGCTTCGCTGCGCCACGAAGAACAGCCTGCTCATTCTGGATGAGATCGGCCGGGGTACGTCTACATTCGACGGAATGTCCATTGCCCGGGCGGTGCTGGAGCACTGCGCCGGGAAGCTGAAGGCCAAGACGCTGTTCGCCACCCATTATCATGAGCTGACCACGCTGGAGCAGGAACTGCCCAACGTGCGGAACTACAACGTGGCCGTCCACGCCCGGGGCGAGGATATCGTCTTTCTGCGGAAGATCGTCCCCGGCGGCGCGGACCGGAGCTACGGCATCGAGGTGGCCAAGCTGGCGGGCCTGCCGGACACGGTGCTCAAGCGGGCGCGGGAGATCTTGCGGGAGCTGGAGAGCCAGCCCCGGCAGCCCCACACCCCGGCGGCGCGGGAGGACCAGGTATCCCTGGAGGGCATGGCCGAGGGCGCCGTGGCGGATATCATCCGCCGGACGCAGGTAGACGCGCTGAGCCCCCTGGAGGCGCTGAACCTGCTGTATGAACTGAAGAGCAAGCTGCAATAGAAAAGGAGTGAATACCATGCCGCAGATACAACAACTGCCTGCCCATATCGCCGATCTCATCGCTGCCGGCGAGGTGGTGGAGCGCCCCGCCAGCGTGTGCAAGGAGCTGCTGGAGAACGCTTTGGACGCCGGGGCGTCCGCCGTATCCGTGGAGCTGGAGCACGGCGGCATGACGTATCTGCGGGTGACGGACAACGGCTGCGGCATCGCGCCGGAGCAGCTGCCTACCGCGTTTCTGCGCCACGCCACCAGCAAGCTGCGCCGGGCGGAGGACCTGGCGGCTATCGGGACGCTGGGCTTCCGGGGCGAGGCGCTGGCGGCCATCGCCGCCGTGTCACGGCTGGATATTTTCTCCCGTGCGCGGGGCGCCGACAGCGGCGCGTCCCTGCATCTGGAGGGCGGCGTACCCGGTGAGGTCACGGCCGCCGGGTGCCCGGAGGGCACCACCGTGTGCGTGCGGGACCTGTTCTACAACACCCCGGCGCGAATGAAATTCATGAAAAAGGACAGTGCCGAGGGCGCGGCGGCTGCCGCTGTGGTGACACAGCTGGCGCTCAGCCATCCGGAGGTGTCCTTCAAGCTGCTGCGGGATGGGCAGGAGGTGCTGCACACCCCCGGCGACGGGCAGCTGCTGTCGGCGATCTACGCTGCCCTGGGCCGGGATTTTGCCAAAAGTCTGCTGGAGGTGGACGGCGGCAGCGGCGATGTGCGGGCCAGCGGCTTTGTGAGCAGTCCCGCCGCGGGACACGGTACCCGGGCGCGGCAGCTGTTCTTTGTCAACGGGCGGCTGGTGAAAAGCCAGCTGCTGACCGCCGCCGTGGAGGAGGCCTACCGCAACCGGCTGCTGAAGGGGAAGTTCCCCGGCTGTGTGCTGCACATCACGCTGCCGGTGAACGAGGTGGACGTGAACGTCCACCCGGCCAAGACGGTGGTGAAATTCGCCGCCGAGAAAGCGGTGTTCGACGCGGTGCACTACACCGTGAAAGACGCGCTGGACGGCGAGGGGCGGCCAAAAGCGGCGGAAAAGCCCTTCTATCAGACCATGACGGCACAGGAATTCCTGAAACGGCCGAACGCGCCAAAGCCTTCGCAGGCGGTGACGCTGCCCATGGGGAAGACCATCGGCTCGGCACCCGCAAGACCGGCGGCTACGGAGCCGGTCAGGCCCGCGCCCGCTCCCGCCCCGGTCACGCCGGTGATGGCGGTGCACGACGTGGTGTGCCAGCCGGACAAGCCGTTCACGGCACCGGCCGCGCCGGGCGTGGTGTATCACATCACGCCGCCGGAGCAAACGGCGGAACGACCGGAGACGACGCCCTCCCCTGCCCCGGCCGCGGAGCCGGAGCAGCAGGAGATCGCCATGCCGGAGGGCCCCGCCGCGGCGGAGCAGCCCTGGCGCGTAGCGGGCGAGGTGCTGAAGACGTATATCATCTGCGAGGACGCGGAACGGAACGTGTGGCTCATTGACAAGCACGCCGCCCATGAGAGGATGCGGTTCGACGTGCTGAAGGCGCGCACGGAGCCGCCCATGCGGCAGCTGCTGCTGACGCCGGCGGCGGTGACGCTGGCGGCGGAGGAATACACCGCCGTGCTGGAAAATCTGGAGCTGCTGGCGGACTGCGGGTTCCTGTGCGAGGACTTCGGCGACGGCACGGTGCTGGTGCGGGAGGTGCCCGACGATGTGCGGGCCGAGGACGCCGCCGCCACGCTGGAGGAGCTGGCGCAGAAGCTGCGCCTGCACAGCGCGGACCGGGCGGCCCTGCGGGACGAGGTGCTGCACACCGTGGCCTGCAAGAGCGCCATCAAGGCCGGTATGACCAGCGATCCGGCGGAGCTGCGGGCGCTGGCGGCGCAGGTGCAGTCCGGCGCGGTGCGCTATTGCCCCCACGGGCGGCCCGTGGCGGTGAAGCTGAGGGAATACGAGATCGAAAAAATGTTCAAACGGGCGTAAAGCCGCGTCTTTTCCGTTCTGCCATCGCCGGGTCGGCTTGCTGTACACAAAGTACAGCGGCACCGTCCCGTCATCGGCAGAACGAAAAATCCACGACTTTACAGGCCATAACGGCGTCGCGGCGCTTTCCAAAACGGATCGAGGTGAGGACATGGACAACAAGGTCGTCTGCGTGGTGGGGCCCACGGCCTGCGGCAAGACGAAGATGGGTGTGGCGCTGGCGCAGCGCTTCGGTGGCGAGGTGGTGTCCGTGGACTCCATGCAGATATACCGGGGCATGACCGTCGGCACCGCCGCCCCCACGGCGGAGGAGATGGAGGGCGTGCCCCACCACATGGTGGCCGTGGCGGACCCGGCGGAGAGCTGGTCCGTGGCCCGGTACGTCCGGGAGGCGGACGCGTGTGTGCAGGACATCCTGCGGCGGGGAAAGCGGCCGGTGCTGGTGGGGGGCACGGGGCTGTATCTGGACGCGCTGGTG
>ENA-UBIY01000901-UBIY01000901.1-human-gut-metagenome-genome-assembly--contig:-NODE-901-length-10901-cov-4.547760_pt1 | contig 10901 bp, 5 predicted proteins | sample MGYA00244945_ERZ654882 | MGnify/ENA primary metagenome ERZ654882 (study PRJEB26926, sample SAMN06164824) | human gut metagenome | biome: ENVO:00009003; feature: ENVO:2100002; material: ENVO:00002003...
CTACACCCTAGAGTTCGTCGGCAGCGTCAGATGTGTATAAGAGACAGATTCAGAGCTTGATTTCAACCCCTTTTCGCAGCCAAAATGAATAAATATAACAGCTTTTTATTTTCTCTCCGAGTATCATCTCAAACGATGCTTTATACAGTGCAAGCTGTGTTTTATAGCCCATGAGCTGTGACAAATCATTAAATCTGTCAGTTTTATAATCAACAATAACATATCCGTCAGGCTCGTGGAAGATACAATCGGCGATACCTTGAAGCATTCCGCTGTTACCATTATATTCAGGAAGATTTTCACTTAAGTCAAGATCGCTCATTGAAACAAGAAACTTCTTTTCACGCATCACATTATCGGAATTTTTCACACGCTCATAAAAATCAGATCTAAAGAATGCTTCAAGTGCTTCAACATAAACTCCGTCAGCTTCTTTCTGGCTGAAGTACCCATGATTCACAAGACGTTCAAGCTCTGTTTTTACGCTTTCATGTGCCTTATCATAGTCCGATAACTCCATAAATTTGTGGGTAAAAGTTCCCTTTTCCGCTGCTGATAGTTTATCAAACTCATCATCAAGCCGTGGAAGACTAGGATAAAACTCAGGTTCGGTTTTCTCTGTCTGCTTCTCTTTTTCAGCCGCAGTTATCTCCGTAACAGTAAGCTTTGCTGGTGTTGATACTCCTGACCAGTCAGACTCAAATGCAAATTTGTCAAGAAGATTTCTAAGCATTGTTTTGTCCGCTTCTATTTCGCTAATAGTTGTATCTTTTTCCTGTGTCTGCTCTGTATTTTCAATGCCGTATTCATTATATATTATCTCAGGCTCAGGGTATTCGTCCCCGCTGACAGCTATATTATCAGTGCCAAGCCAAGATGTGAGTTGATCACCCGTGGAGTGAAGTGCAAGCGTTATTGTTATCCAATCAAGCATCGTTTCAGCGTCCGCCACAACATTTTCAAGAGAATCTCCCTGCTTTGAGTATATATTTCTAAGCCTGTCAACTATTCCCACCTTACGTTCAATAACCTTCTCATATGTGGTATTGCTGTAAATAATCGGTGCATAGCTTACAAAAAGTCTTTCTTTTGCTCTTGTACATCCAACATAAAGCAGGCGGAGTTTTTCACTTTTTTCCTCTGCTTTTGATTCCTTTGAAAGCTTATCATAGTAAAGTGAAGTTTTTCTCATAAGTTTGCTGTTATCCATAAAACTGAAAGCAAAGCCCAGCTTGTTATGTGAACAGTAACCTTTGTCTTTCTTTATAAGCGGTATGTCAAGCTGACATAAAAATACAAATGGATATTCAAGACCTTTTGAAGCATGGTAGGTCTTTATGTAAACGGAATCTGAGCCCTCTGTTACCGTCATTGCCTGCTTAAAGGCTTTTTCATTTGAGGACACAGAGTCGATATATCTTAGAAAACCAGTTACGCCCTCCTGACTATTTTGCTCATAGGACGAAGCATATTCAAGAAGCAGACGAAGGTTTGCTCGCTTTTTATCAGAATCAAGATACAGCGAAACGATCCCCATAAGGTCGGTCATGTCGTATATTTTTCTTATGAGACGTTCAAGACCCATGCTCATTGAAAGATAACGCAAGGAATTAATAAGCTTATTAAGCTCTATGCACTTATCCTGCAATGTTTTATTATTAAAGCTTATATGAGTAGCTTCCTTTTCGTGGCTGTCCTCAGCAGAAGCTGACGCCGCCACCACCTGATAGATATGGTCTTTCAGTTTGCTGTTAGGCTTCTTTGACTTTTCTGTTACTGCCGCCATTTCATCAGGTGTAAATCCCCTGATAGGCGACATCATAATAGCTGTCATTGCAATATCGTTCATAGGATTGTCAATTATCCTGAGCATATTCAGCACAAGTGTTATCTCTCTTGACTTCATGTATCCGTTTGTATCCTCAGAATATGCTTTCAGACCTACTTCTTCAAGAGCTTTTGCCATAAGGGTAATTTCATCATTCTTTTGAACAAGTATACAAAAATCTCCTGCACGGCACGGTCTTAGAGAGCCATGATCTTTGACTTCCTCACCGTTTTCAAGCATGTGCTTTATCTTTTGCGCTATTACTTTGTTCTCCACAGAATAGCCATTTGTCTTTTTGTAGTCCTTATCAAAAGGTATGAGCATTATTTCTGTAGGCTTGTTATTTTCATCATAAAGTTCACCGTATCGAAGTTCTTCATTTCTATCATAATCCACCTGACCCGTGTGCTGTGTCATAAGATAGTGGAACAGAAAATTTACAAAATCAACCACAGACTCACGACTTCTGAAATTCTTGCTTAGCAAGATAGCCTCGAGCTGTTCGCTGTTTTCAGGTGCGGAAGCGTCATTTCTCGTTTTGCTGAAAAGTTCGGGATTTGAGAGTCTGAAACGATATATAGCCTGCTTTATATCGCCAACCACAAAAACATTTTTGCCCATGATATCCAAGTTATCAGAATCAGAAAGCGAGCGGAAAACAAGCTCCTGAAGATTATTCACGTCCTGAAACTCGTCTATGAAAATAAGCTCATATAGCTTGTTTCTGCGAATTTCCTCGCAAAGCTCCGTGCGAACAGGTCCATTCTCGGTATCTTTTACAAGCAATTCTCTCGCCATTATCTCAACATCAGAAAAAGTAACGCCATTTCGTTCAAGCTTCATTTCTTGTGAGATCTTGTCTATATCTTCGCATACCCTGCACAGAACTGTAAATATTCTGTCAGATTCAAGCATATTTTCCTTCATGATTAGTTTTGTGTTATTGAACATATCGGTAATTTTAGCTACGATATCTTTATATTTGTTTCTGTATGATGCACAGAAGGCATAATTGTCCTTGAACTTAATGCGAATATCATCGTCAAGTGATGCATTGAAAGCCTTGTTCGTGGGAAATCTTTTTATGGTGCTGAATTTCCAATCTGACTTAGCAATAGTATCTATATCGCCGCTTTCAAGAAGCTTTCTTAACCTATGAAGAAGTTCTCTGTCACTGTCGGCAGTTTCATTCATTTTGATATGTTTTATAAATGGTATGCCTTCTATCTCTTTACGGCAGGCATATTCTTCAAAAACCTCATACATTGAAAATGCTTCTTTCAGCTTTGTTTGAGCTACACATATATTATCTTTTATAAAGCTGTCAAAAATCTTATCATCAGTAAAGTTTTTATGTACCTCTGCTATCCAACGCTCAGGAAACGGCAGCGAACGCATGAATTTATAAAGATTGTCGGTGATTTCATTGAGAGTTTTATCCGCAAAAGCGTTTTTCAGCAGTTTGTAGCTTTCATAATCTTCTTCACAAAGCTTTTCATAAGCCTGCGTGATAGCTTCCTGCAAAATAAGATTTTGCACACTGTCATCAAGTATATCAAGTCCGCCCTGAAAATCAAATTCATGTAGATTACTTTTCACAAGGTCAAGACAGAAAGAATTTATTGTAGATATCCTCGCAAGTTGGATAAGATTTTGCTGACTAAGCAACCACTTATTTTCAGGGTCACGGCGAAGCTGTTCGTCAAAAGCACGGCTGAGTTTTTCTTTCATGCTTGAAGCGGCTTCTTTTGTGAATGTTACTGCAAGAAGTCTGTCGGCAGGTATTTTATTTTTTTCATCAGAAAGAAGTTGTATCATTCGTTCTATAAGCACTGTGGTTTTGCCGCTTCCTGCCGCCGCTGAAACTATAATGCCCTTGCCACGGTCACTAATGGCTCTTTCCTGCTCTTTGGTCCATTTTGTATCAGCCAATTATTTTTTCTCCTTTCTGTCAGTTAGTTCTTCCATAAGTTTTTCTTCATAAACGCTGTCTTTCACGTCTGTAACATCCTCTTGGTTTATCCTGCCGCAGATATCGTGAAAATCACAGTGCTTGCAGGCTTCCGCCACAGGTCTTGCCTGAATGTTTCCCTGGCAAAGCTGTTCACCAAATTGCGCCACTTTGCCTATAGCAAATTCTCTGAGCTTTGTAAAAAAGCCGTCTGGAATAGTGCCTGAAATGCCGTTGGTTTTAGAATATTTAAAAGGCGCATAGGCGTAATTCTCTTCTGAGCTGAAAGCTTCAGTGACAACCTTTATATCAACGACTTTTCCTATAGGCTTGAAAGCGTTTAGCCGTGATCTGCTCTCGGCTTCTTCTATGTCAGCGTCGGCTGTCTGCTCGTATGTTTTAGGCTTGTTTCCTAGCGTGTAGTATACGATACCAGCCTGCTTCAATCCACCGTCTATATTCACTGGATTTTTGGTTTCAAGTAAAGCGGTAAGATACACGAACATCTGCAAATTAAGGCCATTGTAGAGCATTGAATATTTAAGGTCAATAGAGCCTGTTTTATAGTCGATTATCCTCACATATTTTTCACCGTTCTCGTCCTCGAAAACGTCAACTCTGTCGATAATTCCCGTAAGGATTATCTTATCTCTGCCGTTTACGTCTATGATTAGTCTGTCTTCTCCTTCGGACTTGTCTATTTTGTATTCCAAAAGCGCAGGTCTGAATTTTGAGTGAAGAAGCTCATTCTGCATAAAACGAATGATATGCAGGATATTGCTTTCCATACGCTCCTGTAAAAATACAAATGACGGAGATTTTCCGAACATTCCACCAAGGCTTTCCTTTATATATTCGGTAACGTTTTTGTGGATATACTCTTTTATCTCATCATCTGAGAGAGTAAGGAAAGCCTTGTCAAAGCCTGTGCCGTCATCATCTTTACGCATTATCTTTTCAAGAAGCTGATGAATGATAAGCCCCCTGTTAAGCCCGTCGATATCTGCCTTTCTGACAGTTTTAAGGCCAAGACCATACTTGCAGAAATAATTGAATGGGCATTTATAATATGTATCAAGCTGAGTAGGCGAGACCTTTGCAGGCTGTTCTGACATGAAAAGCTTTTCTGCGGTCTTTTCTTCAAGCTTATAGTCACCGTTTTCATGAAGATTCTTTGTTCGCATAAGTTTCTCGGCATATTCCTGCGATAACCCCAACGCAGACCTAATTGCAGAAATTGTAGCGTTTTTATCACGGGAATGTTCCATATATTTATAATAAGCTGTCCTGAAAGAAGTGCAGTAAAAATCAAGCCCCATATCCTGAGCTTTGGTATTGATTTTGCCGAACATTCCGTTAAGCTCGGAAACAAGCGCAGAGGGGTGGTGAGCTTCTCCTACAAGGTCAGATTCTGAATAAAGCACATAGAGCTTTTCGTCTGCAAGGGTAAAAGCGTTGTAGCACACAAGCTTCTCTGTCTGAAAAGATTTTCTTGCGCTGTGTGAGATATGAATATCGCTTCCCTCTAATATCATTTTTTCATTTTCTGTGATAAGTCCACCAGAACTTAAAGACGCAGGAAATATGCCGTCGTTCACCTCAACAAGAAAGACAGCCTTTACGCCCTCAAGCCTTGAATGGCTCGGGTCGCATATCCTTACGCAGTCAAGTTTCTGCGGAGGACGTGAAACACTCATTTGCGAAAGCATGAGCTTGAAAAGCTCATAAAACTGTCTGAGGGAGATAACTTCGTCATTCATGCAGTCATAGACGGATTTGATAGCCGAAAGAACAGAGTTCCAAAGTTGTTTCAATCCTCTTGCCATTTCAAGCTGAGTTTCGTTATCCGAAGTTCCTGCCTTTTTTACTACAGAAAAGGTTTGCTGAGAAAGCTCAATGCTGCCAAGAAGATCATAAAGTCCACGGCACAGTTCCCCTGCTGTAATGTCTTTAACAAGTTTGCTTTTAAATGCTTCAAAAGGCTCGATTATCTTTCGTCTTGAGCAGTTTATTTTTTCAAGCTGTTTTTCGCTGAGATCACCTGCAACAGTAAAATCACTGAGCCACATATCACCATCAACGCTCCAGCGTATGCAATAGTCTTCCAGATTTGATATCTCGATATTCAGCATTGGGAAAAGCGGCGATTTTATGTATTTCAAAATATTGTCCGTGGAATACTTTCTTGAAAGCAAGCACTTGAAAAGCGAGTTCATATACCTCACCAGAGATGATGAAGAAACACTGTCACTGCAGTCTGAAAAATATGGTATCTCATATCTGTCAAACGTACCCTCAAAAACGGAAGCACAATCTTTAAGGTTTCTTGCAAGCAAAGCTATGTCACTGAATTTATAGCCTTTTTCCCTGACAAGTTCCCATATCTTTCCACTGACAAATTCACTTTCTTCGTAAATATCCGTTGCTGATATAACAGAAACATTTTCGCATTTTCCGACGTATGGCTTTTTGCAGGTGTTGTAAATCTCTTTGCTCACATATTCAAGTTCAGGGACTCTAAATGAGCTGTTACGACACTCTACCGTGTTGACCTTGTAATTATGATCAGCGGAAATATCTGTTATCTGCTGCAACGTTTTAAGAGTATCAGCAAAAGGGTGATTTGCATATCTTCTAATGCTTTCATTGTCGATACATAGAGAGAACGTTATACTCTTGCACTGTGCGATACAAGCGTCGAGCATTTTAAGCTCGTCAAAGGAAAAATCGTTGAAAGCGTCAACAAAAACTGTCATTCCACGGAAATATCCGTTTGTCTTCACCTGATCCACACTTCTTGCCATTGCAGACAGTGTATCCTGCATTCCTGCTTTTTCAAGCTCATCCATGTAAAAATCATAAAGCCTTGAGATATCAAAAAGTTTCATGGCAAGAGAGCCGCTCTGCTTCTCAGCAGCAAGAGCTAGATCCTGTGGTGTTATTCCGCTTTCACGAAACTGGCTCACAAGTTCGTTAAGTTCGGCTAAAAAACTGCCCTTTTCAAGACTCTTTTTATAAAAGCGGATATCCTTGGTCTGCTTAAGACGTCTGACAGCCTTATACATAAGGATAGTGCGGACGTTATCATCGGCATTTTCTTTTACCCTACCGCCATAAAGCTTCTCTGTGAACTCAGCGATACGGTTAAAGCCTGCAGTCTGTATGACGTTAAAATCTGCCGCACCAAGGTGTTCATACAGTTTTTTATCATATTCAAAAGAAAACTGATCTGGTATTATGACCATGACCTGCTCGCCGTTTTTTACAGCAGACTTGATCTTATCTATGAAAACTTTGTCACGTCCACTGTGAGAGCCACCGCTTATAACTGTTACCATTGAATGAGCCTCCGTTATGATTGATATTTATATAATAACACGGCAAGGCTCAAAAGTCAATCGTACTTTTGATACAAGTACAAATAAATGTACACTTAGCTAAAAAGGCTTTTAATTATCTCGGCTATTTTAAAAGAAAACTTTATATCTTCCCTATTGCCGTCTATGACAGTTATACCACTGCCATTTTTATCGTTTTTTTCATCTGACATAACATTGCTCAAAACGAATGCTGCCCCAAGGTTTGATGAGGAAAAAGCAGCGGCTTTGATGCCTGCAGAGCTTACCGTAACGACAAATGAAATGATGATGGCTGTAACAAACTTTTTCATAAAAAATGGCCTCCCATAAATATCTGTTGTTCAGATTATGGGAGGTCATAGTTATTTTATTCAGTTTCCGAAAAATTTTCTTGCGATATCTACCGACTCTTTTGCGTCTTTTGCATAATAGTCAGCGCCTATCTGCTCTGCATAGTCAGCCGTTACCACCGCACCGCCTACTATTATCTTGCAGTCAACATTGTTTTCACGAAGAAGCTTAACTGTATTTTCCATGCTCACAAGAGTTGTTGTCATAAGCGCAGAAAGACCGATAAGATGTACGTCATTTTCTATTGCACAATCAACTACTGTCTGATAGTCAACGTCCTTGCCAAGGTCAATAACGTCATAACCATAGTTTTCAAGAAGTACCTTTACAATGTTCTTGCCGATATCGTGGATATCGCCCTTTACTGTTGCAAGGATTATCTTGCCCTTAGAAACGCTTTTTTCACCCGTTGACAGAATATAATTTTTTATTACCTCAAAGCAAGCCTGTGCAGTGCCTGCTGTCTGGATAAGCTGTGGCAGGAAAAGCTTGCCCTTTTCAAATTCTGCACCAGCCTTATCAAGTGCCGGGATAAGCATATCGTTGACAATGTTCATGGCTTCTGTTTCCTGCAAAAGCTTTGCAGTAAGGTCAGCTGCTTCTTTCTTCAGACCGTTTTCGATAGCATACGGCAAGTCTATCTCAGCTTTTGCGCCTGTTGCGGCAGGAGCAGTTTTTTTCTCGCCACCGTAGTGAGAAATAAAGTCAACAGAGTTTTTATCAATGTTTGTCAGAAGCTTGTAGGCACGAACAGTTGCCGTCATAGAATCAATATTAGGATTCATTATCGGCAGGTCAAGACCCTTTGTGAGCGCCATCATAAGAAAGTTGTGATTAACTATCTCTCTGCTAGGCAGACCAAAGCTGATATTCGATACACCAAGAACTGTTTTAAGTCCAAGCTCGTTCTTTACTCGCTCCACTGCATTTACTGTCTGCATAACATTTTCCTGCTCCGCAGAAGCGGTAAGAGTAAGACAATCTATATACACATCTTCTTTTCTAATGCCGTATTCAAGCGCCTTGTCAAGTATCTTTTTAGCAAGCTCAAATCTCTTGTCAGCACTCTTTGGTATGCCGTTTTCATCAAGAGTAAGACCTACCACAGCCGCACCGTATTTCTTTACAAGAGGAAAAACATTTTCAATGGAGCTGTCCTCAGCGTTTACAGAATTGACGATAGGCTTGCCATTATAAGCCCTCAGAGCCGCTTCAAGCACCTCAGGTATAGTTGAATCCACCTGCAAAGGCACATCGACAACGCCCTGCAAAGCCTTTACAGCCTTGACCATCATACTCTTTTCGTCGATTCCTGGCAGACCAACATTTACATCAAGAATATCCGCACCTGCGTGTATCTGCTCGATAGCCTGACCAAGGATATAGTCAATATCGTTTGCAAGCAGTGCTTCTTTAAAACGCTTCTTGCCAGTAGGATTGATACGCTCACCGATTATTCTTGGCTGGTCTATAACTACAGTATGTGTCGGTGAACAGCAAGCGGCATGGATATCATTATGCACGCTGACGTGCTTCTTGCCTTTGAGCATTTCAGCAAGCTTTTTGATATACTCAGGGTTAGTTCCGCAGCAACCTCCAAGCACCTTAACTCCCAATGGGATAAGCTTTTCTGCAAACTCCGCAAAATCATCAGGTGAACAGTTATATTCATTTGTAACAGGGTCTGGAAGTCCTGCATTAGGCTTTACTACAACAGGGAGATTTGTCCACTTGCAAAGCTCCTCCACAACAGGATAAAGCTCCTTTGGTCCTAATGAGCAGTTCACACCGATTGCGTCAACGCCCAGACCCTCCAAAGTCAAAGCCATGGAGCTTATGGCAACGCCCGTAAATGTACGCATATTTTCCTCAAAAGTCATTGTGCAGACTATAGGAAGATCGCTGTTTTCCTTTGCCGCAAGAACAGCCGCTTTAAGTTCATAGAGATCTGTCATTGTTTCAAAAACGATAAGGTCTGCTTCAGCTCCTGCAAGTATCTGCTCCTTATAAATATCGTAAGCTTCTTCAAACGTGAGCGTTCCTGTTGGCTCTAAAAGCTGTCCGATAGGTCCGATATCAAGAGCAACAAGGGTATCAGTACCCTCACAGGCTTTTCTAGCATTTTTTATAGCCGCAGGAATAGCCTGCTGGACAGTATATCCGCACTTTTCAAGCTTGTGTCTGTTTGCACCGAAAGTGTTGGCGTAAACAATGTCTGAACCTGCGTTTATATACTGGCGGTGTATGTCCACCAGCCAATCAGGCTTGTCTATGTTAAGGGCTTCAGGAGTGCCACCCATTTCAAGTCCCTTTGCCTGAAGCATCGTACCCATTGCTCCGTCAAGTATGACAAATTCTTTTGTTTTAAGTAATGTTCTAAAATCCACAATGATCTCCTCTTTTTCTGAATTGACAGACTTCCCTCATATTACAGCAGGCACAACCACGTCTGCCCTTTGATATTTCATTTTCTGACAATCCGATTATCGCCGTGACAGACTTTCTCGGCGTCAGTATATTATTTTCAGTTGCATTAAGTCCGATAAATTTCTGCGCATTGAGTACGTCAAGAAAAACTCTCTGCACGCTGATAGGCAGATCGCCATAACCAGGAGAAAACCTCCATGTCTGATTATATCCGCTGAGCTTTTCTTTCACAGTGTTGTCAACTATATCGCATACCTGCTCCACAGCCGCACTTGCAAGGCAATCCGCTATCATAGCTTTAGCCATATCCTCTGCTTCATAAGCACGAAGCCTTCTATCAACGCCCGAAGAAATAGTGGCTGCAAAAAGCACGCATTTACTGCACCCTTCAAGGTGTCTGCATATATCATTGCCGCCAAGAAACAACGGAGTACCGATGACCTCAACACCGTTCTCTTTATGAGCGACATCAAACACTCTGTACACAAATTTAGGCTCAATGACCTTCAAAAGCTCTTTTTCACATTCATCTATCAACAAAGCCGTGCGTTCGTCTGGCTTGTTATTGCCCATTCCCATATATCTCACGGCTTCTTTGACGTTTATATGTTCAAGTTTCAAATAATCACCTACCGATTGTTATTATACCACATTACTATGAATTTTACAACAATAAATAATAAATGTACGTTCACAAAAAAAAAGTCCCCGCAATCATCAGGGACTTTGTGTTACATATTTTCAGCGTCTTTAAGATACTGTTCAGCATTTTCAAGCATAAGCTCTGTGATATTTTCACCTCCCATTATCCTTGCTATCTCATACTTTCTCTGTTCATGGTCGAGAGTTCTAACAGTTGTAACTGTCCTGTCGCCCTGTATATTTTTCTCAATAAGCAAATGATTATCCGCCATAACAGCCATTTGGGCAAGGTGGGTCACGCAAAGAACTTGCCTAAGGCGAGATATCTGTTTCAGCTTTATAC
>ENA-UBIY01000910-UBIY01000910.1-human-gut-metagenome-genome-assembly--contig:-NODE-910-length-10829-cov-3.958140_pt1 | contig 10829 bp, 10 predicted proteins | sample MGYA00244945_ERZ654882 | MGnify/ENA primary metagenome ERZ654882 (study PRJEB26926, sample SAMN06164824) | human gut metagenome | biome: ENVO:00009003; feature: ENVO:2100002; material: ENVO:00002003...
GATAGAGCGTCTGGCTACGGACCAGAAGGCCGGGGGTTCGAATCCCTCACGGCGTACCAAAAGTCCTCGAAATCGTCTGATTTCGAGGACTTTTGCTTTTCATAAGTTGTCATTTTTGGATACCGCTTTTTTCTGACCCAAACGCTGACCCCAACGGGAGCGGATAGCGGAAAGGTCTATACCGCACGGGATAGGATATTACCCATGGTTTGCGCTGCCTTGAGTTGGGCGTCCGTGGTCACATGGGCGTAGGTGTCCAGCGTGAACCCAGCCGAGTAGTGTCCGAGCATACTGCTGACGGTTTTCACGTCCACGCCGTTCTGGAGCGCGCAGCAGCAGGTCGTCGGGCCGGGCGGGGATTCCGGCCCCCAGTGTCTCTACATAGCCCCGCAGATGTCCCGGCAGATCTGTTACCCCCAACAGGCGCAGCACGCAGTGCAGCGTTTCCGGTGGTACCGCGGAGTTTGTTTCGTTAAACTTCCCGGCGCAGCACACGGTAGACGAAGGACATATCCAGTCCGCCGCGCACCACATCAGCCAGCAGGTCATACTGCCGCTCCTTGTAGCCGCGGGCGTCGAAAGTCGCCAGCGCGTCAAAGGACACGCCCTTTCTGTCGCACAGCGCCCGCAGGATTGTATCGGCGATGCCCGGCGCGTCAAAGATACCGTGGATGTAGCTGCCGTACACGTTTCCGCCGCCGCTGAGGGCGGGCATCTCCTGCAGGCTGCGCCCCATGTGAATCTCGTAGCCCTCGTAGGCCAGACCGTTCAGGGGGGAGAGCATCCCCTCCACGCCGCTGATGATGCCCTTCGTCTGGGCCTGCACCTTCTCGCCGCGGAATTCGGTGTCCATGCCCAGCAGCCCCAAGCCGCTGATCTCCGTGACCCCGGCGGCCTCCACCTGCTCAGGGTCGGACACGGTGTGCCCCAGCATCTGGTAGCCGCCGCAGACGCCGAAGATCAGCGTACCGGCGTCTGCCGCTTTCAGAATGGCCGCCTCCAGACCGGACTGCCGCAGCCACCGCAGGTCGGCGATGGTACTCTTGGTACCCGGCAGCAGGATCATGTCCGGCCGATGCAGATCGCTCACCTGATCCACATAGCGCAGCGACACGTTCTCGTAATGTTCAAAGGGACTGAAATCCGTGAAATTGGAGATACGCGGCACACGGATCACCGCGATATCCAAGAGCTTCCGCTCCGTGGAGCGGCCGAACCGCTCGGTCAGGCTGTCTTCATCGTCGATATCCACATGGGTGTAGGGGATGACCCCCGCCACCGGGATGCCGCACAGCTCCTCCAGCGTCTTCAGCCCCGGTTCCAGAATGGCCCGGTCGCCCCGGAACTTGTTGACCACCACGCCCTTGATGCGGCGGCGCTCATCCTCCTCCAGCAGCGCCATCGTGCCGTAGAGCTGGGCGAACACGCCGCCCCGGTCGATGTCGCCTACCAGCAGTACCGGCGCGTCCACTAGCTTGGCAAGCCCCATGTTCACAATGTCATCCTGCTTGAGATTGATCTCCGCGGGGCTGCCTGCCCCCTCGATAACGATCACGTCGTACTCTGAGGCCAGACTGTTGTAGGCCTCCAGCACGGCGGGGATGTAGTCCCGCTTGCGGCGGAAATACTCCATGGCCTGCATATTGCCCCGCACTTGGCCGTTTACGATGACCTGACTGCCCACGTCGGTGGTGGGCTTGAGCAGGATGGGATTCATGCGGGTATCCGGCTCGATCCCGGCGGCCTCTGCCTGCACCACCTGCGCCCGGCCCATCTCACCGCCGTCCCTGGTGATGAAGGAGTTTAGCGCCATATTCTGGCTCTTGAACGGTGCCACGCGGTAGCCGTCCTGCTTCAGAATGCGGCAGAGTCCCGCCGCCAGCAGGCTCTTTCCGGCGTTGGACATGGTTCCCTGTATCATAATATTCATTGCCATAGCGATTTCTCCTTGCAGAATTGCCGGATGGCCGTTATCAACGCTTCGTTTTCCTCATGGGGCCGCACGGCGATGCGATACCACCCGTCGTCCAGCCCGCTGAAATTCTCGCAGCCCCGGATGGCGATGCCCTGCCGCAGAAGCCCCTCCCGCAAGCCCCGCGACCCGCGGAACAGCAGGTAGTTGGCTTGGGACGGACACACCCAGAAGCTCAGCGCCGTCAGATTATCCGTGAGCCAGCGCCGCTCCGTATGGACGAGGGATCGTGTTCTTTGCAGGAAATCCTGCTCCGTCAGCGCCGCCACACCGGCGCTCTGCGCCAGCGAGGATACGTTCCACGGCTGGGATGCACTCGCCATGCGGTGCAGCAGCGCGCTGTCGGCGCACAGGCAGTACCCCAGCCGGATGCCCGCCATGCCGTAGCTCTTGGTAAAGGCCTTCAGGATCAGCAGCTCCGGGTGCGCCGCCAAAAGGGCTTTGGCGCTGACACCGTCCTCCGTAAGGTCGAGGAAGCACTCATCCAGAAACACCCGCGCACCCCACGCCGCACAGCCTTGCAGGATCCACTCCAGCAGCGGCAGCGGCAGCAGCCGTCCGGTGGGGTTGTTGGGAGTGCAGAGGAATACCGCCTCCGGCTTTTTCTCTTCCAAAAAGGGCAGAAAGCCCTCATCCACATCGAAATTCTCCGCCTGATGCAGAAAATACGGCGTCACGCGGCAGCCCACCTGCGCCAGTCCCGCCCCATATTCCACAAAGGTGGGGGCCAGCTCTACCGCCGTCCGGGGCCGCAGGGCGGCGCAGTAAGCGTAGATCAGGTCCGCCGCGCCGTTCCCGCAGAGGACATACGACGCCGGCACCTGCTCATGGGTTGCGATGGCCTGCACCAGCCGGCGGCAGTAGGGGTCGGGGTAGCGGTGCAGCTGGGGCAGCCCGCGGCGTACCGCCTCCAAAACGCCGGGGGGCGTGCCAAGCGGGTTGGTGTTGGCGGAAAAATCCAGTGTGATACCGCCGCCGTACACGTCACCGCCATGTTGATTTTCCATTTGATACAGCATCTACGTCTCCTTTACAGCGCAAAGGGCAGCTTGACCCCGCAGCTCAAAAGCAGGGTGAGGATGGCTGTGACGCTCATCAGGCGACACACACGGGGGATGTCCTCGTGGGTGATCTCCCGCGCTGCGTCGCCGATATACTCCTTTTTGTGCAGCACGCCGTGGTACCATGCATCCCCCGCCAGACGCACGCCCAGCAGCCCCGCGCAGACGGATTCCGTCTGGGCTGAGTTGGGACTGGCGTGCTTCCGGCGGTCGCGGCGGAAGATCCGCCAGCCTGCCACCGTATCCAGCCCCATCAGGCCGCCCGCCGTCAGCATCAGAAGTGCTGACAGCCGCGCCGGGATATAATTCACCACATCGTCGGCCTTGGCGGGTACCAGACCAATGTTCTTATAGGGCGGCTCCACATACCCCAGCATGGAGTCCATGGTGTTCACCGCCTTGTAGAAAAAGCCCAGCGGCGCGCCGCCGATGGCCAGAAACAGCAGCGGCGCCACCACGCCGTCGGAGGTGTTCTCCGCCACCGTCTCCACGGCGGCGCGGGTCACGGCGGCGTCGTCCAGCCGGTCGGTGTCTCGCCCCACGATCATGGAGACGGCACGGCGGGAGGCGGCCAGATCGCCGCTCTCCAGCGCGTCATAGACCTTCATGGTCTCGTCCCGCAGGGACTTGACCGCCAAGATCTGCCAGCACATCACACTCTCCAGCGCCAGACGCAGCCACGGACTGACCAGACCGCACAGCCACAGCAGCAGAGCCGGGACGGCGGTGGATATGATGACCACCGCGCCCCACAGAATGGCACCCGCCGCCCGCTCGCCGGCGGGCGTTTTGGGGCATACGCACCGCAGCACCCGCTCCAACACGCTAATACATTTTCCAATCAGAACTACCGGATGGGGAAAACTGTGGGGGTCGCCCACCAGAAGGTCTATGCAAAAGCCGATAACAAGTGCCGCAAGCGACCACATCATGCCGTTTCTCCTCCGCCCTGCATCGTAAAAATATAAATGGGATTCTGCCCACTCATCAGGTGATAGCCTCCGGCCCTTCTGTCCCGCGCCGCCTGCAGCGACACCACCTCCGTCTCCGTAAAGGGAAACGCCGTCAGGCACTCCGTCAGCTCAGCCACGGACTCCAGTGAAACGGCCGTGGCCACGATGCGGACACGGGGGTTTCTTGCCAGCAGCAGCGCCACGATCTCCCGCATATTCCCGGCGCTGCCGCCGATGAATGCGTGGGTAGGCGCGGGCAAACCTGCGCAGGCCTCCGGCGCACTGCCGCAGACCACCTGTAGGTTCTCCAACGAAAACCGCTCCCGGTTCTGCCCCAGCAGCGCCGCGGCGTCCTCCCGCCGCTCCACGGCACAGACCTGTCCCCGCTTTGCCTGTAAGGCCATCTCCACCGACACCGAGCCGGTACCGGCGCCGATGTCCCAGCAGACGCTCCGCTCCGTCAGCCGCAGCTTGGAAAGGCACACCGCCCGCACCTCGCTTTTCGTCATAGGCACCACCGGCATTCCCTCCGCGCTGCGGAGGAAGGCGTCATCCGGCAGACCCGGCGTGACCACCGCGTCAGGGTGGGGATTTTCGATGAGCGCCACGCTCAGGGGCGCGTAGGCACCTTCTGCCAGCTCTGCTGCCGTGCCGCACACAATGCGCTCATCCGGGTAGCCCAGCCGCTGTCCCACAGACACGGTGACGCCGCCCAGACCGCCTGCTGTCAGTGTGCGGCACAGGTCGTTGATGCCGCGCTCACCGCCCACCAGCGCGAAGAGCCGGCCGTTTGCCCGCACCTCCGGCAGGATGTTGTGCTGCCGTCCATGGAGGCTCACCACCCGCACATCCTCGTAGGAGGTTTGCAGCCGGGCGCACAGATAGGACAGCGAGCTCAAACCTGGCAGCACCGCCGTGTCGCAGCCCTCCAGCAGAGGAAGCAGCTTTTTGGTGCCGCTGAAAAAGCCGGTGTCGCCGGACATGACCACCGCAAAGCGGCGGTATTCCCGGTGGGCGCGGATAAAGTCCGCGATATCCTGCGGCGCAATGGCGTCATAGGTAGGCTGTCCCGGCCGCGCCACAGCATCCAACATCCGTTTTGCGCCAATGAGGCAGTCCGCCGTCTCGATGGCTTCACTGACCTCGCGGGTCATAGCCTCCCGGCTGCCGGGGCCGATGCCGACGATCCACACCTGCGGCCGGACGGTGCAGCCGAACCGCTTACACAGCACATCCAGCACCGCTGCAAAGGGAAGCCCCCCCCGCTGGGGCGGGCGACCAATGACCACCAGACCTGCGCCCGCCTTCCGGGCGGCGGACACCTTAGCAGGAAAACCGCCGGCTTCGCCGCCGTCCTTGGTCACCATCCACGCGGCGTTGGCAAACCGCAGTGTGGCCAGATCCATCTCCTCGGAGAAAGGCCCCTGCATGGCGATGATATGAGAGGCTTTTAACCCCGCTGTGCGGCAGGCCTCCAGTGAGGCATCCATGGGCAGCACACGGGCGTATACCCGCTGGGTAAAATCGGGGATACCTCTATACGCCGCCAATTCCTTACTGCCGGTGGTCAGGAGGATGCTGCCCTCGGTATTCGCCAGAAACGCGGCGGCCTCGGCGGCGTTTTCCACGCACACGAGCGCCTCCTTCGGGTCACAGGACTGCCGCAGCAGGCGCAGATATTCTGTTTCCGTCTCCCGGCAGGCCGTGCAGATGCTCTCGGTGATGGAGGCGGCGTAGGGGTGGGTGGCATCGATCACCAGATCGAACCGGGTCTCTTGCAGCATCCGGATGATGTCCGCCATCGGGATGCGCCCCGCCAGAACCGTGACGTTTTTCGCCTCTGGCAGCAGCGTCTCGCCGTACTCCGTTGCCACGCATACCGTGGCCTGTACCGGCTGTCCGGCGAGAAATTCCGCCAGCTCCCGCCCTTCGGTGGTGCCGGCAAACACGCAGATATTACACATTTCGGTATCCTCTGGGGGTGATGAGCTGTCCCGCCACCGTCTTTGCCGCACTGTTGCCGATAAACACGGTGCAGAACATATCCACCTCCGCCTCCCGCAGCTCTGCCAGCGTCAGGATGCGGCGGCTCTGCCCGTCGCGGCCGATGTTGCGCACGATTCCGCAGAGTCTGTCCTCCGGCAGACGGCGCAGCAAGATATCGCAGGCGCGCTTTACATGATCCGGTCTGCCGTGGCTGGCCGGGTTGTACAGGGCGATGGTCAGATCCGCCGCCGCCGCGCAGTCCAAGCGCTTTTCGATGGTCTCCCACGGCGTCAGACGGTCGCTGAGGCTGATGACCGCGAAATCATGGGTCAGCGGCGCACCCAGCACCGCCCCGCCGCTGCACGCCGCCGTCAATCCCGGCACCACCTGAATCTCAGGCTCCTGTGCCTCGCCCCGCAGCTCATAGACCAGCGCCGCCATGCCGTAGATGCCGCTGTCACCAGAGCAGACCATGGCGGCGGTCTTGCCGCTGCGCGCCAGCTCCAGCACCAGCTGGCAGCGCTCTGTCTCCCGTGTCATGGGCGTGGAGTGAAGTTCCTTGCCGGGATAGCGATCCCGCACCAGATCCACATAGACGGGATACCCCACAATGGCGTCGCACGCCTGCAGGGCCTCGTCCGCCCGGATGGTCATATCCTCATAGCCGCCAGGGCCGATGCCCACTACAATTACCTTACCCAAAGCGCACCTCCCAATGCTCCGCGGCGACGGCGACGGTCACTCCGTCCCGCGCTGTTTTTTGTACGATCAGCTTTTCGGCATCCAGCAGCGCCGCCCGTTCACAGACATTGTCTACGCCGGTAACGGAACGGACGAAGTCGGAGGGAGTGAAGTCACCCGCCACATCCCGCAGCTGCTGCGCCGTGTAAAAATGCACCGGCCAGTTGTTTTTCTCACAGGCGGTCAGCAGACCCGGCTCGTCCTGCTTCAGGTCGATGGAACAGACGCCGCGGATAGCCGCTGTGTCCAGGCCATTTTCCGCGAACACTGTCTGCACCGCACGCACCACCGCTTCGGCAGAGATGCCCCGCCGGCAGCCTACGCCTACCCGCAACACGCGAGGGATCAGCCGCAGGGTGCGGGCAAAGGGTGTTCTGACGTGCCAGCCGATGAAAATACCCAGAGGGCCGGTCTCCCCGGCAAACGTACCCTCCGGCAGGGGGGCAGGCAGGTAAAACTGGCTACAAAGAGGCACGTCCCCCTCCAGTATCGCCGCCGATACCGCCTTGGCAAGCCCCATGTCGGAGATGGCACAGCCGTACCGGGCGGCCCATGCGTCCACGGCGAATTTTCCCCGGACGTCGGTGGCGGTGGTGACCACCGCCGTGGCGTCCAGCTTCTCCGCCAGCTTTTCCGCCAGCGCGTTGGCGCCGCCGATGTGGCCGGAGAGCAGGGGGATCACAAACTGCCCCGCCTCGTCGATGCACACCACCGCCGGGTCGGTTTTTTTGCTTTTGACATAGGGGGCGATCTCCCGCACGGCGATGCCGCAGGCCCCCACAAAGATCAGTGCGTCCATGGAGGAAAAGCACACACCATATATCGCCCTGTCCAGCGGCAGAAAGCCCGGCTCTTCAAAACGCGGCATGGTATAGCACATCCATACCTCCTCCGGCAGCGCCTCCAGTACCCGCCGCGCCGTGGCACAGCCGCCCCGGCTGTAGGCAAACAGGGCGGCTCTCATTGGGCCCCCTTGCGGAACTCCGTTGTAAAATCGGGGTGGTACAGCAGCGACCGGAGATAGTTGTCGCCCAGACAGTTGCCCACCACGATCAACGATGTCTTGGTCAGGCCGTTGCCCGTCACTGTCTCGTGGAGCGTCCCCACAGTGCAGCGGAATATCTTCTCCTCAGGCCAAGTGGCCTTATACACCACTGCTACCGGCGTCTCGGCGGCATAGCCACCTGCCAGCAGCTCGACTTGCAGCAGTTCCGTCAGCGAGGTGCTGAGAAACAGCACCATGGTGGCCTGATGGGCCGCCAGTGAGCGGATGGACTCCCGTTCCGGCACCGGCGTGCGGCCGGGGGCGCGGGTGATGATGACGGTCTGGCTCACATTGGGCAGGGTGTACTCCGCCCGCAGAGCGGCCGCCGCGCCGCAGAAGGCGCTGACGCCGGGGCAGACATCGTAGGCGATACCGCGTTTTTCCAGCTCGTCAAACTGCTCCCGTACTGCGCCGTAGATGCTGGAATCCCCTGTGTGCAGGCGCACAGTGGTCTTGCCGGCGGCCTCCGCCTTCTCGATGAGGGCGATGACCTCTTCCAGCGTCAGCTTGGCGCTGTCGTGGATCTCGCAGCCCTCCCTGGTATAGTCCAGCAGCGCCGGATTTACCAGTGAGCCGGCGTAGATCACCATGTCGGCCTCGCCCAGCAGCTTGACGCCCCGGACGGTGATGAGGTCGGCAGCGCCGCTGCCCGCTCCCACAAAATGTACCATTGTCAGTCCTCCTTTATCCGGCGCAGCAGTGCCGCTGCGTCCTTTGTCTCACAGAGATAGCCATATTCCTTGGAAAAGAGGATGGCTCCCGTCTCTATATCACTGCATTTATAATGCATCATGTCGTCGATGCGCCCGGCCAGCCGGTTCAGCACTGCGTCATAAAGTCCCTGCTCCTTCAACAGCCGCAGGGCGTCGTCACAGGTGGCGCAGTGGAGCAGCGCCTCCGCGGCCGCCGCGTCCAAACCCTCCGCGGCGGCACAGGCCGTCAGGATGTCCATGCGACAGTCGCCGTAGCGGGAGTGGGTGTTCCACATACCGCCCGCCAGCTTTACCAGCTTGCCGATATGACCGATGAGCAGCGCCCCTCGGAAGCCCAGCTCCCGGCACATCTCCATCGTGTCGCCGATGAAGTTGGAGGTCATCACCGCCGTGGCGGGGTCGATGCCCATGACACCCTTGATATAGTCTGCGCCGTAGTTGCCGGGGGCCAGCAGTACATAATCCGCGCCGCCCTCCCGCCGCTGCCGCAGCTCTACATGGATGGTGTCCACCAGCGCCTGCTCGCTCATAGGCTCTACGATCCCCGTGGTACCTAAGATGGATATGCCTCCCTCAATGCCTAATCGGGGATTGAAGGTCTTTTTCGCCAGCGCCTCCCCCTCCGGGACGGAGATCACCACATACAGGCCGCCGATGTATCCGAACAGGCCGCAGACCTCCTCCACATTCTCCTGAATCATCCGGCGGGGTACGGAGTTGATGGCCGCCGCACCCACCGGCTGGTCAAGACCTGGCATGGTTACCCGACCTACACCCTGTCCGCCGTCAATGACAATGCCAACAGTCTCTGTTTTCCGCACCTCGGCATAGATCAGGGTGTCACGGGTGATATCCGGGTCATCACCGCTGTCCTTCCGGATGGCACAGCGCACACAGTTTGGGGACAGATGGATGTCCTCCACCGCCAGCGTCAGTTCCATGCCCTTGGGTGTCAGCAGGCGGATGGACTCCTTTTTGCTGCCGCTCAGCAACATCCATGCGGCGGCCTTGGCTGCCGCCGCGGCACAGGAACCGGTGGTGTAGCCCAGACGGAGTTTTTTCCCGTCCCGTATGATAAATTCCTTCATAACCTACCGCCTGATCTGGTAGAGCATGGCGTTGCAGATGGCCGCCGCCACGTTGCTGCCGCCCTTCCGGCCCCGTGCCACGATGTAGGGCGCGGCAGCGGCCTTGATGATGCGCTCCTTGCTCTCCACCACATTCACAAACCCCACCGGCACCCCGATGGTGAGGGCCGGGTGAAGCTTGCCTGCCTCCATCAGCGCCTCTAAGGAGAAAAGCGCCGTGGGAGCGTTGCCGATAGCAAAGATGCAGGGCTTGGGCAGGGCTGCTGCCCGCTCCATGGATACAAAGGCACGGGTCACACCGCGCTCCTTGGCCTCCGCCGCCACGTCCGCGTCCGACATGAAGCAGTGTATCTCCCCGCCCAGTGAGGCGAGGATGGTCTTGTTGATGCCGGCCTTGGCCATCTGGGTATCGGTGACGATGTCACAGCCCGCCCGCAGGGCGGCAATGGCCTTTTGTACCGCGTGGTCGGAAAAGGCCAGATTGTCCACATAGTCAAAATCCGCCGTGGTGTGGATGACCCGTTTGATGACCAGCTCATTCTCCGGATCCAGCCGCCGGTCACCCAGCAGCTCGGTGATGATGGCGAAGCTGCGCTTCTCGATATCCATAGGCTTCATTTGCTCCATCATAGCGTCTCCTTTCTGCAAGCCGCCAAAAAGCGCTGTGCCATGACGGGCTTGGCGTAAAAATGGAAGTGAGGGAAACCCGCGTACAGCGTATCCGTGGCATACGCACAGCGCCACTGCTTGCCGGAGGGCTTTTCCGCCAGAAAAGCGCTGCCCGGCAGGGGCGTGTCCCAATGGTGAAATTCATGCATCGGCACCTGCTCTCCGGCGCGGCAGAGAAGGCTGTCCTCCTGCGCCGTGGCGGTGATGTAGCCGAACCGGGTCAGCTTCCCCGTGTCAAAGCAGTCACCGGGCAGCACACCCACCATGGCGTGGCCCGCGATGGTCTGCGTCAGGTACATAAAGCCGCCGCACTCGGCGATACAGGGCATCCCCGCGTGTACGACCTCCCGAATTCGCCTGCGCAGGACATGGTTTTCCGCCAACTGTGCCGCGTACAGCTCCGGGTAACCGCCGCCCAAGTACAGACCCTGTACGCCATCGGGAAGCCGCTCATCCGCCAGCGGGCTGAAGGGTACCAGCTCCGCACCCAGCTGCCGCAGCAGGTCGAGGCTGTCCTCATAGTAAAAGCAGAACGCCCGGTCCCGCGCCACGCCTGTCTCTTATACACATCTGACGCTGCCGACGAACTCTAGGGTGTAGA
>ENA-UBIY01000913-UBIY01000913.1-human-gut-metagenome-genome-assembly--contig:-NODE-913-length-10826-cov-3.702720_pt1 | contig 10826 bp, 20 predicted proteins | sample MGYA00244945_ERZ654882 | MGnify/ENA primary metagenome ERZ654882 (study PRJEB26926, sample SAMN06164824) | human gut metagenome | biome: ENVO:00009003; feature: ENVO:2100002; material: ENVO:00002003...
GACCACCGAGATCTACACCCTAGAGTTCGTCGGCAGCGAAGACCCGGCAGGCATGATTTACATGGACTGCCGCTGTTCCGCGTGGCCGCTGGGCCAGAACACCATCCTCTACGGGCACAACATGCGCGACGGCTCCCGGTTTGGCAAACTGAACCGCATGACGGACGCGGAGTATCTGGCGGAGCATCCTTATGTGCGCTACGCCTCGCTGTACGAAATCCGCGATTACCGGCCAATCGCTGTGTTTTACGCCAACGTAGACCCGACGGCGGCGGATTACTTCGACTTCGCCGTGACGGATTTCCCGGACGCGAACTCCTTCAACGCCTATGTGCAGGAGGTGAAGCGACGCTCCGTCGTGAATCTTCCCGCCACCGCGCAGTACGGAGACAACCTTCTGACCCTCGCCACCTGCTCCGAGGAAGGCGTAGGCGGACGGCTTGTCGTTGTCTGTGTGCCAGCAGAATAACACCATCGCCCCGCTCCGGCGGGGCTTTTCTCATGCCGATGTTTTGCCGCCGCTGACAAAACATCGGCATGACCTCACGAAGATGACGCCCACCATTTTCGTGAACCCACGCAAATGGTCAGTGCGTCACGCCTTGCCGCCGTCCTGCCCTTTCACACGCCATCCGCTCCCGTTGCCCACCCGAACGCAGAACGGCTCACAGGGGCGTTTCTGTGCGAAAGAGGGGCATATCAAAAATGACCACCTCCCAGCTGCGAACAGCCGGAGGGGGCATGGTGGTGTGTATCTGTCCGCCCTATATACAAATAAAAAAAGAAGAATTTTCCCCTATGGTGTTGTCCGCCGGGTGTGTGTATTTTTACATGTTTGTTGTCCGCGTTGTCCGCCTTGTCCGCCTCGTCCGCCTCGTCCGCCTTGTCCGCCTATGGGCGTTTTTGATATATATATGGGCAATACCGCCTTAGGCGGACAACAGCGGACAACAGGTATGGGGGTGGGCGAATTTGTTGTCCGCCCTGAAAAGCCCGACATACCAAGGGTTTTCGGGCTTGGCGGACAAGGCGGACAAGGCGGACAACAGGGTGGTCAAATTCGTGTTCTTGTCCGCCGAAAAAGGGGTTAGGCGGACAACAACCCATTTGGCGGACAACGATTTTTCGCGAGAATTTGTTGTCCGCCTGTTGTCCGCCAAGGGCATTTGTTGTCCGCCTGAAAGATTTCCCATCGGGGATGGACGTGTTCTTTCGCAGAGAAATTGGTTTGACGTTTCCCCTTGTGCCGTGGTATAATAGAATCAGGAACGGAGGATACACGCAATGGAGAGCTACGAGAAAATCAAATATGAGCCGCTGGCCGATTCGGTATTTAACTACCTGTTTTCCGACAGAGATATGAATATCTCCATGCAGGAGTTTATCGACGGCGTGCTGACGGATGCAGGCGACCCGCTGATTGGCAAAGTCAAGGCCATTCAAACGCAGTATGATGTGAAGAAGCGTGTGTTTGGCGCGCACGGCGGACGGTTGGACGTTCGGGTAGAGGCCGCCGACGGTTCGCTATTTGACATTGAGGTACAGACCTACTTGGAGCCTGCCATGAACGACCGCTCGTGGTTCTACGGTAGCAATCTGATGAGCGAAGAGTTTCTCGAAGGGCAGACCTACAACAAAGTTCCAAAAGTGCGCGTGATTAACCTGCTGGACTTCGTGCTGCGCCGGGATCATCCAGACCTCTTGCAGCCCATCAGCCTGATGTACCGGAAAAGCCCTGCACCAGCATCGGATGCATTCCGTATCTACAATATCGAGCTTCCGAAGTTCCGTGATACTAACCCGACGCTGGAAAGCGTCAAAGATGACCCGCTGCTCCGTTGGCTGTATCTGCTGGACGAGGGCTATAAAAGCGACCATGAAATGGAGGTGCTCAGTAACATGACCGAAGGAATGAGAGCCTTTGCCAAGCGCTATCAGGTTTCGCTCAATGACCCCGACCTGCGTCGTATGTACGACTACGAGATGAGCGCCAAGCGCGATCAGGCTTCGCGAGAGTATAACGCGGAGATGAAGGGCCGCACGGACGTGATTCGCGGGATGCTTCACAACGGCATTCCCGTCGATGTCATTTACAAGTGCGTCGATGCGCCCCGTGCAGATGTAGACGCTATCATCGCCAAGATTCGAGCGGAGGATTGACGGATTGCACATCACCCTAATCCTGCATTTTTTGAAAAGGTCGCAGGAGAGCGGCGGGAAATTACACCCGTTTTTACACCCGTTTGGCATGTAAAGCGTGATTTGCCCCCTATCAAATACGACAAGGATTCCGCTGAATTGTGCCGATTTTGATGTGAGATATGCTGAATTAGATATATCAAACTCCGGTTCAAATCCTGTCACCTCGACCATCGCCCGGTTCTTCAAAGCGAAGAACCGGGCTTTCTGTTATCCACAATTCGTCCGAAATATGCCGTTTTCTGTGGATATTTCGGTGCTTTTGCAAGTTTCGTTCTGTCAAATATCCAGATTTAACAAATGAAAAGCGGGTGCAAAATTAATTACACCCGTTTTTACACCCGTTTTGGTTTTCGCTTTTAGGCATGTTGTATATCGCTTTTGATTCGCGCCCCTGTTTTTCAGCCCTGCGAGGACTTCTTCGGGCGGCCTCTTTTAGCAGGCTGCACAAATCCAAACTGCAGCGCCGCCCGCGCTTTCGCCGCATCCGTGTGCCGGGTATCGATGTGGCCGCGTGCAACCTTGCCCACCTGCGGCGGCAATTCCGCCGGTGCGGTCGGCTGTGCGCCGTCCAGAAGGCGGTCGAAGGTCGCGTTCATCAGCGTCTTGGCGCGCTCCTGCTCGCGGTCTACGACGTGCCCGTACACGCCGAAGGTGTCCATGTCAACGCTGTGCCCGACAAGGTCTTTTATCATCTGTTCCGGCAGGTCGTTCTTCATCATGCTGATGTAGGTGTGTCTCATTTCGTGGATGGAGCTTTGTATGTCGTGGGTGCGGCAGAAAAACTGCCATTGCTTATAAGCTCGATTCGGGTCGCTGCGCTCTCCCCATTCATCGGGGAAAATCCACTTCGTGCGGATGTCCATCGCGTCCAGCATCTCCCGCTGCGCCGCGAGGGTCTGCATGGCTACGTCAGAAAGTACCACCTCGCGCTGGGCGTTGTCATTCTTGCCCATGGTCTGCTCATTGAATTTGTTGATGCTTCGGCTGATACAGATGACGTTGTCATCGAGGTCTTTCCACTGCAGACCGTACACCTCGCCCCGGCGCATCCCAGTCAGCACCGTGAAGCGCCAAGAGTGAATGTAGAACGCCTCCTGCAGCTTCCCGCGCTTCTCCACCGCGGTGTTGGTCATCAGCTTCTCCACCGCGTCCGGCTGGAGGATTTTTTTCTTTTTGGGCGGCGGCGCTTGGTTGACCTTCAGGTCACGATCCTTTATCGGAACTGTTTTCCAGCGCATCCTGTCCGCATAAGCCAGGAACGCCGTGATGCTGCTGCGCACGTTGATGGCCATGCGCCGGGATAATCCCTTGCTGATGACCGCGTCGATGCACTTCTGCCACTGCGCCGGATAGATTTTGCTGATTTGCGTCGCCTTGATGTGCGGCAGGATGTACAGCCGACCGGCGGATTCGTGGTTGGTGTAATTCCCGCGCCCGCTGTGCTTCTGCAAATCGTCGAGAAACAGCTTCCACGCCATGCGAAAGTCCATGTCCTCTGCGCCGGATTCCAGCCATTCGTCGGCCATTGCCTCCACTTCGCGCTTGCCCTTTCTGCCGGGCGTGCTGCTCTGGAAGGGCTTGCGCACGCCGTCTTTCTGAACCTTCAGCAGCCAGAGCTTGCGGCTCTCAATCCAGATTGCCTCCGAGCGCCGCTCCGTTCCCGTCATCTCACCGTTCCTCCTTTTCTTCCTGTTCCGGCAGATTCAGCGGCGGTACCTGAAGCATGGCGCACATAGCCACTCTGATGTGCTCCGGCGCGGCCTTGTATGCCTTTACCACCTCCCGCGCCCAGATGTTGGTGTAGTTCCGCACCGGGTCGCCGGTATCGTCCTCGCCGATCAGGTCGGTCGGCTCAATCTGAAGCGCCTCTGCCAGCTTTGCGATTCGGTCGCGCCGCATATTCGCTATGCCGCCCGCCTCCCAGCGCCGCACCGTGGTCTTGTCCACGCCGACTATCTGTCCGACCTCTTCCAGCGTCATGCCCAGCTCTTTCCGCCGCATTTTGATGATGTCTGCAATCTTCATTTTCATCTTCCTTTCTTCGCGACTGCTCGTTCGCGTATTTGCCCTTATTATACCGTCAAAAAGGCATTTAAGCAACAAAACGAGGGAAATAACCATAAAATTTAGCATTTTCGCCACTTTACCTCTTGACATTCCCAGTTTTGTATGCTATAACGTGTTGCGTAAACGCCACTTCATTTCTGAAAGGAGGAACGGTAATGAACAAGAATCTGCTGCTCGCGAAGATGCTTGAAAATGACAAATCCGCCGAGGACATCTGCGATGCGTGCGAAATCAGTATGAGCGCATTCAGCCGCAAGGCAAACGGTCATTCTCAGTTCAAGCAGAGTGAAATCACCACCATTAGCAAGTTGCTTAACCTGACCCCTGAGCTTGTGATGCGCATCTTCTTCGAGTAATTCTTTTGCGTCAAAGTTGCGTTTCCGCCACTTATAATCAAAGAAGAAAGGATGAATTGGCATGAGGCCCTACCACAAACTGCGAACGGAGCTGTACATCGGCGGCTACACAGAACCGCTGCTGGCGCGTCGGCTGCGAATTGGCACAGCGACGGTATCGCGCAAGCTGAACGCGAGGTCGCCGTGGACGCTGGCCGAGTGTTATCAGGTGATGGATCTGCTGGGCAAGCCCTACGAGCAAATCCCGCTGATTTTCCCCCGCGACGGGAGAAACGAGGAATCCGCATGCAGGCGTTGACGGAATCCCAGCGATGGTTGGTCGAGCAGAACATCGGGCTTGCCGGTTGCGCGGCTGCGCGTTTTAGGCGCAGCGGCAAGACCGTCGGGCTGGAATTGGACGACCTGTTCTCCATCGCCTGCATGGGGCTGGTCTACGGCGCACAGCGCTACGACCCTGCTGTCAGCCGACCGGGCACCTATCTGTACGACTGCTGCCAATGGATGCTGCTGACGGAGCTGCGCCATCGGCGGCGCAAGTGCCGCGCTGGGACGGTGTGCAGTCTGGACAAGCCCGTGGTAATGGGGCACGAGGTTGTCACCTACGGCGACCTGCTGATGGCGGATGCCGACGTGGAGGAGGAAGCCCTCACCAACGTCATCCTGCGACGAATGATGGAGCTGTCCACGCCGCGTGAGCGAATTGTCGCTATGATGTACGCCAATGGCGCAACGCAGGCTGAAATTGCCCGGTCGTTGGGCGTCACGCGGTCGGCTGTGTCCGCCACGATGAGCCGCCTGCGTGAGAAAACAATCGCGGTATTTGGCGAACCCGCGAGCTGAAATGAAAGGAGTTTTCCCATGACATTCGAGATTGCATTTTTGTTGGTGCTGTGCGGCCCGGTCATTCTGGCCGTCCTGATGTGGCTGTGCGGGTGGGCTGCCGACGCTTACGACTACCACGCCATGCGCCGGGCGATGAAGCGGGCGCGGAAGCACGGTGTGTCGCCGATTAAGCCCGGCATGACGGCGATGATGATTCGCTGCGACGCGAGCGAGAGAAGGAGATTCTGATGGTCAAGGCATTTCTGGATGGCGACGAGGTTCGTCTGACCGCCGAGCCGAGCGACATTCCGACCATCAAGCGGCTGCGCAGCGCATCCCGCACCAACCGGATGCCGCCGCTGACGTGGGTGATGCCGCTGACCTTCGATTCGGTGGAGGAGCTGCGCCGGGAGAAAATCCCCTGCAACTCCGAGCTGGCGAAGCGCGCACAGGCGATGCTGGCCGCGCACCGCTTCGTGGACGCGCAGAAGGCGGCGGATAAGGTGGAACCCATTCGCCCGATTCCGATAAAAGAGGGATTCAGCCTCTTTAATCATCAGGTGAAGGCGTTCAACATCGCGCTGGCGCTGTTCGGGTATGACACGAAGGAGGCAAGCGCGAATGAAGGTTGACGCTGTGTGCGATTGGTGCGGCTGCGTATTCCAAAAGCAACAAATAGAAATCCACCCGCACAATTTCTGCTGCATCGCCCATTTCCGCGAATGGAACAGCCGGCGGCTTTCCAAGTACAACGTCACCGAAAACCCGATGAATGAACCCGGCGGTCAATCCCTTGACAATCGTCTGAAGCGTCACGAGCTTCTGAAAACGCCGGGCGGGAAAACGTACAAGAAGTATCTCGGACGGCATGAGCATCGGGTGGTCGCTGAAAAAATGCTCGGGCGTAGCTTGTGCCCTGATGAAGTTGTACACCACATTGATGGTGACAAAACAAACAATGCCCCATCTAACCTTGTTGTTATGAAACGCAAAGAGCATTCAGCGCTTCACGCAAGGCTATCTGGGTTTGGAAGCAACAGAGGAGGTGATGTCCATGAACATGTCTAACGACGGCGGTGCTTGCGCCCTCTTATTAGACATGGGTATACCGGCACAGGCAAGAGCTTGACCACCGTCATGATTGCCGGGCGGCTGTTCCTCGACGGGAAGATTCGTCGGATGCTGGTGGTCGCACCGTCATCGGTCTGCCCGGTCTGGCCGAGCGAGTTCCGCAAATTCGGCGCGTTCCCGTCCCGCGTCGCCGTCCTGCAAGGCGACAAAAACAAGCGGCTGGCGGCGCTCAGGTACGTCGAAGCACCCGCGATGCCCGGTCAGCGCGACCCGCTGCGGGTGGCGGTCATCAACTACGAGAGCACATGGCGGCTGGAGGACGAGCTGAAGGCCTACGCCGCTGACCTGATTGTCTGCGACGAGAGCCAGCGCATCAAGAGCCACACGGCGCAGCAGTCGAAGGCCATGCACCGACTGGGCGCGGGTGCGCGGTATCGGATGATTCTGACGGGCACGCCCATCCAGAACGACACACGCGACCTGTGGTCGCAGTACCGCTTCCTCGCTCCGAACGTGTTCCCGGCCAGCTACTACGCTTTTGAGAAGCGCTACGCGCTGATGGGCGGCTACGGGCAGCATCAGTACCTCGGCCCGCGCAATCTGGAGGAACTGACCCGCAAGGCGCACGGCATTGCCTACCGCGTGACGAAGGCGGAGTGCCTTGACCTCCCGGAGAAGACCTTCGAGACGCGGGAGATTGCACTGGAGGACAGCGCCGCGAATCTGTACCAGCGCATCAAAAAGAACGCCGTCGCGGAGCTGGAAGGCGGCGAAAGCATCACGGCCAGCATCGTGCTGACGCGCCTGCTGCGCCTGCAGCAGATCACCGGCGGCTTTGTCACCGACGACGACGGCACGACCACGAAGGTGTCCTCCGCCAAGCTGGACGCGGTGGCGGACGTCGTGCAGAGCCTGTGCGTGGACGAAGGAAAGAAGCTGGTCATCTTCACCCGCTTCCGGGCGGAAATGGACGGCGTGAGCGAGGCAGTGCAGAAGGTTTTGGGTGGAAAGCTGCAAATGGTGCGCATTGCCGGGGACATCGACATCGCCAAGCGCGGCTCCATCGTCGAGCAGTTTCAGACCGACCCGGACACGCGCGTTTTTGTCGGCCAGATCGACGCTTGCGCGGAAGGCATTACCCTGACCGCCGCCGATACGGTAGTGTACTACTCGCTGACGTTCAACATGGCCAAGTATGCGCAGTCACAAGACCGCATCCACCGCGTCGGCCAGCGCAACGTCTGCACCTACATCCACCTGATCGTGCCGCACACGATTGACGAGAAAATCATCAGCGCACTGGAAAAGAAGGTTGACCTTGCGAAGGCCATCACGGACAACTGGCGCTGGATGCTGGAGGAGTGAGAACGATGAAAAGGGCCGAAATCATTACAGCCCTGCTTGAACAGGCACGGGACAAAGACACGCTGGCCAACTACGACCCGAACAGCATCTTCACGTTCGACGCGAATGTGCTGACAGAAGCCGCACTGATGCTGTTCGCCGTGAACGACTGGGTATCCGTGAAAGACGCGCTGCCTCCAAAGGACACGGACGTTCTTGTATGGCTGGAGTCGCTGAACGGCATCGCCGTAGCGCAGTATGACAATGACGGCGAATGGCTGGAAGCGGACGAATGCAACATCACGCGCCGTGTGACGCACTGGATGCGTCTCCCGAAACCGCCGAGAGGAGGCGCGAGCGATGCTTAACCCGAAACCATGCCCCCTGTGCGGCGAAGCCACACTGAAAACGTGGCGCACGATTATCCCGTCCACGCCCTTGCGTTATCAAATCGAGTGCGCCTCTTGCCACTACTGCGGCAAGAAAGCCCTGACAAGGTGGGGCGCGGTCTGGAAATGGAACCGGGACGAAGGGAGGAATGGCAATGCTTGATGGCCTGCACGCCCCATGCTGCCCGTATTGCGGCGGGGAAATGGCTATTACCATTAAGAGACTGAAGAACATGACTATTTTCTGGTATGAGTGTGGCAACTGCATGTCGTCCTCTCCGGCCGCGAATACCGAAAAGGGCGCGTACCTTCGGGCAATGCACCGGAAAGAAACGCCCAATTATGTTCTGACGCTGGTGGAAGCCTGTGCAAAGGAGTTTTGCTGGACGGAAGAACGCAGAATAAACGCCATTGAAGTCCGGCGGCTCGCCTTGCGGGATTGGGGAGTCGATTCTGATGGAAAACCCACAAAAGCAATCGACCTTTTCGTGTTCGGCGAAGAATGTCCCAACACCTACGGTGTGGATGAGTACGGCAAAGAATTTCGGTGCTGGCTGCGCAAGCCTACGTTCGTTGATTTGGCGAGAACGCCGTGGGAGGACGAAGGAAAATGAATGAATACAAAAACCGTGTGCTGTCCCTTGCAGAGCTTGCGGTAAGCGCAGGAACGCTCGTATGGATTGAAGATAACAACGGAGACGACGAGCCGTGCGTCCGTGCGCGAATGGTAACGTACTGGGAAGGTAAAAGCCACCGCATATATTTCGACGGCGGACGCACATGGTACGCCGATTACACCTACGGCGAGACGTGGCGCTGCTGGCTGCGCAAGCCCACGGATGAAGAGCGGAAAAACACGCCGTGGGAGGAATGCTGATGGCCAACCGAAAAATCGACGCCATGCACCGCGAATACGGGCAAGACGCTGCGCATAGGTGCGCGGACTGTCCGAATCTCTGCATCTACGCAACATCAAGCTATACGCGGCACAAGTGCAAGGCATACGGTGATAGCTGCTCGTCGGCGACGGACTGGACGAAGCGCTGGACGGCTTGCGGACTGTACGGCAAGCCGCTTCCAGCCGACCATGTGCCGCTCATGAAGCGCCTTCCCCGTGCGAAACGGCAGGAAAAGCCGCTTGATGGGCAGATGAGATTCTTTGAGACGGAGGTGAAAAGCTGATGGAAATGGTCACGCTGCCCAAGGCCGTATTGCTTGGGACGATTACCGGGCTGTTTTCCGCCGGGCTGGTACTCGCGAAGGACGAACACCGCTGTGGAACGCTGGCCTTTATTATCGGAGCTGCAATTAACAGCGCCCTGTCCATCCTGCTTCTTTTGGGGTTGGAGGCGCTGGAAAACCTCGGAGGTGCTTGACGATGCTCGACAAATGGATTCCCGTCTCCGAGCGGACGCCGGAGAAAGGCGCGTTGGTCGTGGTGCTGTGCCGCTACAAATCCGCGCCTGATAAGTATTACATCACGCACGAGCGGTACGACCCGCGCAGCAATATGTGGCACGACGGTTCGGCGCGGTACTGGTGTCCGCTGCCGGAAATCCCGGAGGTGAACGCATGAGCCCTGCTCTTATTATTTCCGGGCGCGTCCCGCAGGAAATGGCCCGCCTCGCAAAGGAATATTACGCTTTTTACGACGGAACCCATGTCAAGGTCATCCGCTACTGGTATCGCTTTTTCGACAGCCAGAAAACCCCGCAATGGCTTCTGGTTCGCCTGACGGATTACAAAGGATACGAGCGCAGCGCAGTGTGCATGGTCTGCTCGGACGGCGACGGCGGTTGCTACCTCGCTGAGTTCGTCAGCGGCTTGCGCGAAGAGGAAGAAAAGGTGCTCTCGGACTGGCGCAGGATCACTAAAGAGTGCTAACAGGAGGAATGAAACCATGCAGACACAGCCGCCCAAGCTCCCGCCAATGGCACCGCGTACCCGCGAGATTTTCCGCGTGGTGTTCGTTTTCCGCCAGAAGTACCAGCACCCGGTGAACACCGTCGAGTGGTGGGAAGCGTGCTGCAAGGAAATGAGTGCCATCAGCCAGCATTTCGAGAACGACGCATTCTGCAACGACCTGCTCGTTGCCTGCTACACGGACATCGAGCGCGAGCTGAAAGGAGAGCGCATCCCGTGATTTACCATTGCCATGCGCGGTCGCCCACCGCGTGAACCGTCGCCATTTGTTACCGCTTATATAAATAGGAAAGGATGAGACACGTGTCCGAAATGACCCCCATGAGCACCCTGACCGAGCGCATCGGCGCGCTGGCGCAGCTGAAGGAGCTGAAAAACGAGATTGCCGAGAACCTGAAGTCCTGCAATGCCCAGATTGAGCAGGCGGAGAAGGAAATCATCGCGTCCATGCTGGACTTGGCAGACGCCGCCGGTCTGGACGACCCGTCCGGCTTCACCGTGGACGTCGCCGGTCGGCGCTATGGAATCAAGGTGAAGCCCTTCTATTCCATCCGCAAGGATCAGCGCGACGAGGCGTTCGCCGCCCTGCGCACGCTGGGTCTGGGCCTGTCTCTTATACACATCTCCGAGCCCACGAGACTAGGCATGATCT
>ENA-UBIY01000929-UBIY01000929.1-human-gut-metagenome-genome-assembly--contig:-NODE-929-length-10722-cov-5.571951_pt1 | contig 10722 bp, 6 predicted proteins | sample MGYA00244945_ERZ654882 | MGnify/ENA primary metagenome ERZ654882 (study PRJEB26926, sample SAMN06164824) | human gut metagenome | biome: ENVO:00009003; feature: ENVO:2100002; material: ENVO:00002003...
CAACCCCTCTCGCCGATCGCCCCCGCCGGCAGTGCAGCCCTCGCTGCCGACGATTCGCTGTCGCGCGACTCATTGCGTCAAGATACGACCCGGCGCGATACGACCCGAAAAAAATCTTTTCTGGATGACATCATCAGCGGCAAAAACCAGGACTCGCTCTACTACGACGTACTCAACCGCACGGTCTATATCTACAATCAGGGCGACATCAACTACCAGAACATGAACCTCAAGGGAGACTTCATGCGGGTCAATATGGACGAAAAGATCATCTACGCCCACGGCAAACGCGATACGATCGACGGCAAGCCGACGGTCACCAACCCGACTTTCACCGAAGGCAGCGCCAATCCCTATACAATGGACACGATCACTTACAACATCAACAGCAAGAAGGCGAAAATCAAGGGTGTGGCGACCCAGGAGGGCGACGGCTGGCTGATCGGCAACAACGTCAAGAAAATGGACGACAACACCATCCACATCCAGGACGGCAAATACACCACCTGCGACCAGACGGACCATCCCCACTTCTACCTGGCGATGACCAAGGCGAAGGTAATTCCCGGCAAGAAAGTGGTCACGGGTCCTGCCTACCTGGTCATGGAAGACGTTCCCATCTACTTTCCGCTGCTCCCTGAAGGTTTCTTTCCGCTCAGTTCCGGCCCCAAGTCGGGTCTGTTGATGCCGACTTTCGGAGAGGAATCGACCAAGGGATTCTACATCCGCGACCTGGGCTACTACTTCACGCTCGGACAGCACATGGACCTGGCCATCCGGGGCGGCATCTACACCCTCGGATCGTGGGAGGCATCCGCCATGTCGCGCTATATGAAGCGCTACAAGTATAACGGCACTCTGAATTTCAACTACTCGAACGTCCGTGTCGGCGACAAGGGCGAACCCGACTTTCTCCAGCAGAACAACTTCCAACTCTACTGGCAGCATACGCAGGACCCCAAGGCCAACCCGGGCTCGACCTTCTCCGCCTCGGTCGATTTCCGTACCAGCGGCTATAACCGCTATTCGGCCACCAACCTGAACCAGGCGCTCCAGACGCAGACCAGTTCGACGATCTCCTACTCGAAAAGCTGGCTCGGCACGCCGTTCTCCCTTTCGGCCAATATGTCCGTTTCGCAGAACTCGCAGAGCGGAACGCTCTCGATCGCCCTGCCGAACGTTGTCTTCAACGTCTCGACCTTCTATCCCTTCAAACGCAAGGAGGCGATGGGCAAGGAGCGCTGGTACGAGAAGATCTCGCTCCGCTATACCGGCAAATTCAACAACAAGGCCAACGCCAAGGAGTCCGAAATCTTCACCAAGGAGACGCTCCAGAACATGCAGTACGGCTTCGAGCACAGCATTCCCATCTCGGCGACGTACAATATCTTCAACTACATCAACTTCGGGCCGACGATCAACTACACCGAAAAATGGTATTTCAAGAAGCAGGAACAGGTCTGGAACCCAGTACTGAACCGCATCGACAAGCTCGATCCGGAATACGGCTTCTATCGTCTGTACAACTACAACTTCAGCCTGCAGGCTTCGACGATCGTTTATGGCCGCTACGAAGCAAAGAAGAAAACCCGCAAGGTGCAGGCGATCCGCCACACGATCACCCCGACGGTGAGCTTCTCCTACGCCCCCGACTTCTCAAAACAGAAATACGGCTACCTGAAGACCGTGCAGAGCGATACGCTGGGTAATTTCAAGACCTACTCACCCTTCGAAGGCAGCATCTTCGGCGTGCCCAGCTCCGGTCAGTCCATGGCTATCAACGCCTCACTCTCGCAAACGCTCGAAATGAAAGTACTCAGCAAGCGCGACACCTCGGGCATGAAGAAGATCAAACTGATCGACGAACTCCGCATCGGCCAGGTATCCTACAACTTCCTGGCCGACTCCATGGGGCTTTCGAACATCCCCATTTCGCTGCGTACTACGGTCTTCCAGAACTTCGGCATCAACATCAGCGCCACGCTCGATCCCTACCGGGTCACACCGCAGGGCCAGCGTATCAACAAGCTCTTTTTCCCCGGCCGCGTAGTATCGGCCAGCACCTCGTTCGGCTATACGTTCCAGTCCCGGCAGGATAACTCCACCCCGGCGATCAACGACATCAACAGCGCCCCGATCGATCCGGCCTACGCCAATCCGTTCTACGACCCTTACGGGCAGATGAACCCTGCGCTCCGACGACAATACATGACCCAGGCCTATTACGACTTCTCGCTACCTTGGAACCTGGGATTCAACTATACGATCAGTTACTCCTCTTCGCCGACCAACAACGGCACGACAGGATACCAGAAAAACATCACCCAGACCCTCGGTATCAACGGCAGCGTCACGATTCTCCCCAAAATGGGCGTGACATTCCAGGGTGGTTACGACTTCCAGGCCAAAGAGCTTACTCCGGCCTCCATCACCATTACACGCGACCTGCACTGTTGGCAGATGTCGTTCGCATGGATTCCCTTCGGTCATTACCAGAGCTGGAGCTTCAACATCGGGGTCAAAGCCGCCTCCCTTGCCGACCTGAAGTACGACAAGAGCCAGAGCATGTTCGACAATTTATATTAAATTTCGGACGCTTTCGCGCATAATCCGCATCGAAATATGAAGATTCGATGAATTTTGGATTCTTTCTTGTTCCTTAATCGAATATTGTCTATATTTGTGGTAGCCCATTAACCGGGAAAGGATGTAAAAACTCTCAAACATATACCTCTATTACTATGGAAAGACACTACAAATCTACGGTTAAGGGGGGGGGAACTTCGTACTCCGCTCCTTCGATTGAGATCCTTAACATCTCGATCGAAAAAGGTTTTGCCAACAGCACCGTCCTGGACTATGGAGGATCGGGCGAAGCAGGCGGCAGCATCAATGACACCGATTACGGAGAGTACTAACAAACACATTGCACGACTATGAAAACTTTTTTCAAATCCATCTTGGCTGTTGCGGTGTGTGCATCTCTGTTCACAGCCTGCTCCAAAGACGACACGGTTTCCGACCCGTCGAACGGGCGCAAAGTAACCATGACGGTCTCCGCATCGTCAGAACTCGAATCGGCATCCGGTTCCCGTACAACGTATGATCCCCTGACGGGGAAAGTTTCGTGGAATGCGACCGGTGAATTCCTGCAAGTACTCGAAACGGCAGCTTCCACTACCGTATTTGCTACCTCGCAAGAGGGCGTGATAAGCGGCGACATTGCAAAATTCGCCGTAACGTTCCCCGCAAACGAGAACACCCCGCTCGTTTACAACGCGGTTTACCCCGCTTCGGCATGGGTTACCTCCAGCAATACGGACATCACCAACATGAAGGTCATCACTCCCACAGTCCAGCAGCCGACCGCTACGAGTTTCGATTCGAACGCGGACCTGCTGATCGCCAAATCGATCTCTGTGGAGAGTCAACCGACCGAACTGCAAATGAGTTTCGGCCGTGCCGTCGCCATCGGTAAGATGACGGTCAAGAACCTCGCATCTGCGGAAAGTGTCCTCGGCGTCAAATTTACGGCTCCCGACAAAAAAGTCACGGGCCGCAGCTATGTCGATATGACGGCAGGTACCATCAAGGAGTATGGCTATATTAACAATTTCGCCGATAACGTGACGTTGAACTACTCTTCGGAGATGAACATCACGGCCAATAGCGAAGCGGGCATGACGGCTTATTTCACCTGCTTCCCGTTCGAAGTGGCAACCGGTGAAACATTCACCGTTACCGTGACTACCGCAACGAAGATCTTCACCAAGACGATAACCGTTCAGGAGGGGCGGGCCCTGGCTTTCGCAGCAGGCGACAGTTCGACTTTCGCGGTCGATATGACCGACGCTGCGGAAGAGACAACCGAAACATTGAGCGGCGACTACGTCATCACGGCGACCCAATCCGAAATAACCTATGCAATGAGTTCTCTGGCTGACGGTTCTCGTTTGGCCCCCGTAGTGATTACACCGTCAAATCCCTACAAAACGGGTGATGAAACCCTCATTTGGACAATTACCAAATCGGGTGACAACTACACGATCAGTCAAGGCGAGAACTATCTCTCTTGGGAGAGCGACAACAGCGCTACGACCTCTACGACTCCTTATGAACTGGTAATTACCAAGAACAAGTCCGAAGGTACTTACCAAATCGCATCGGCAGCGACCCCTTCCCGTATTTTGGCGAAAAACGATCAAGCAGCTCTCGGTTTTGGATTCTATACCGGCAGTCAGACAAAAGATCTGACCCTAATCCCTGCCGAATACGTCAAGTTGCCTGAAATCACGTTGGATCAGACGACCCTGACACTGTCTTATAACGATACGGAAACTCACTATATCCCCGTTACGTTGAAGAACGCCGAAACGCAAGACGTTTCCGTCGCTATTTACGACGGCACTGAAGGAACCGAACAGCCGGACTGGATCACCACAGGTGATTACAACGGCAGCGAAAATCGCCTCGAAGTCGCAGCCACAGAGAATACGGTCGCAACACCTCGTACAGCACGCATCGTTCTTACCGCCACTACTTCACTGGGTACAGCCAACGCGACATTGCTCATTACCCAGAACAGCAAGCCGGAAGGCGGTGTCGGAGAAACTTGGACCTACACCTTCGAAAGCGCGGATAAAGACAAGATCGCTGCCGGCTTAACAGTAAACGGACTGACATGGACTGCAAGCAAAGCGCCCACTGCATTCGATACCAATAGCGGGATACGCGGTCTTTCCTGGTCGAAACCCAGCGGTGTCACCATAAAAACGTCCGATTATACCGGAGGAATCAAAAAAATCACGTTGGTTATGTCGGCAAATACGGCAAACTTAAGTACCGTGAATGCAACCGTCGGTGGACAAGCACTCGGCGAAAAGATCTCCTTGGCAAAAATGAATAACCAGGAGTATGTCGTCGAATCGGAAACTCCGCTGTCCGGCGAGATCGTCCTTACGTTAAACACCGAATCGAGCGGCAAGTCGTTGATGATTAAAACCATCACGATCAACTGAAACTCGGGAGAAGGGGGAGGCGATAATCCTTCCCCAGACCCTACCCCGGGAATTGCCACACCGAACGTAAGCGACATAACTTCGAGTACAGCGAAGGTTTCCAGTAGTCTGACCGACGCCGCTTACGCAACCGAGGTGCAGTTCTTCTATTCCGCAACGAACGGCAGCGACACGGGAAGTGTCGTTGCCGCTGTTGTCGGAAACGAAGCGACCGCCAACCTCTCCGATCTTCTGCCCGCAACGACGTACACGGTTTACGGCGTCGTAACGGCGACCAACGGCTCCACGCCGCAGAGTTCTTCGACAACCTTTACCACCGAAGGAGCACGGACGAATCATGCCGCCTGGTACGAGCTTCCGGCCCGCACGACAGCCGATGAGACGATCACGCAGACGGTTTATCCCGCCTCCGGATCGCAGCGCAACTACACGATGTACTACGACAAATCGACCTACACGGCTTACTGGGTAGCCTATCCGCTCGCAAAAGGACACATGGGAAACGGACGTTCCGACAAATGGCAGCGCAATCCCGGACTGGCCGAATCCGAACAGATCAACGTCTGGTCGAGCAGCTACGGGGTCAATCTCGGAGCTACCACATCGGACGGATATGACAGTTCGAAAGAGTTCTACGCCCGGGGGCACCAGATACCCAACGCCGACCGCAACGGTTCGGACGAATTGGTCGTACAGACCTATTACGCAACCAATTCCACGCCGCAGATTCAGAACAAATTCAACGGCGGTATTTGGCAGCAGCTCGAAAGCGGCGTCCGAAATATCGCTGCGACTACGGACACGGTATATGTGGTGACGGGCGCTATTCTCCAGACCGCAGGCAACCACGAAGCGATCACCTGGATCACACCGAAGTCGGACAGCAAACGATGCCCCGTACCGAACTATTACTACAAAGCGTTGTTGAAAGTCCGGCGCGACGCGTCGAACAAAGTGACGTCGGCCATGACGATCGGTTTCTGGATGGAACACAGGGAGTACTCGAACGATAGTTACACGAACTATGCGACTTCCGTCGCCGAGATCGAACGGCTCACCGGCTTCGATTTCTTCGCCAACCTGCCTGCCGACATTCAGGCCGCAGCGGAGCAAAATTCGAACTGGAACACATTCGCATCGTTCTAAACGGGCGAAAAGATCTCCGACACGACAAAACGACACGCATCAAATAGAATGATGCGTGTCGTTTTGTATTATCCATACATCCGAACGGCTTATTCTTCCGAAAAATAATTATCTTTACGAATCGGAAAATCGCCGAATCCGAAAACCGACACTCGAAGCGGATGCAACGAAGAGGCGGGAATATTCCGCCGCCTCCAAAGGAGGCAAACCGCAAATATCCGATCGACGAGGCCCGCGACTGCCCGCGAGGTCCTGCCGAACGCAGAAAACGAAAAAAACACAAAGTCAAAGCCCGGTTCTCCGTCCATTTCCCGCGATCCGGCTCCGTTATGCTACGACTCAAGTCCGAAAACCTCCGGTCGAAACTCCGGCGCATGCCCCTGCTCCGCGCATTGCCGCCGCTCGCGGCCGGCATCCTGCTGGCCGACCACTACGTACTGCCGCTGTGGTTGTTAGTAGGCGGATTCCTCGTCTGCGGTATCCTGGCACTGCTCGCCGACGACCGGGGCGCAAACCTCGCCACCCTGGGAGCCATTCTGCTTTTCGGCATGACCGTCACCGAACTGAGACACACTCCCGCTCCGCCGACCGGCACTCCGGGCGAATACGAAATCGTCGTCCGGGAACGCCTCTCCGAACGGGAAGGCAAAACGGCCTCCGGCACAACGATCCGCGCCCGGCGGAACTCCGCAACCGGAGAATGGCTCCCTGCTGCTGGAAACCTCGTGGTGCGATGCGACTCTTCGACCGCACTGAATCCCGGCGACCGAGCCGTCGTACGCGGCAAAATCTACCCTTTCACCGCCCGTCACGGCGGCTACGGACGGCTGATGACCCGCCGGGGATACGTCGGCACCCTCTACCTGAACCGCTCAAGCCTGCTGCTGAGCGACACCCTGCACCGGGAGCTTTCCCCGAAGCACCTCTCCCTGTTCCTGCACGAACGGGCCGTCGCACGGCTCGACCGTCTGGCCCTGGCACCCGACGAACAGGCCCTCTGCAACGCTATGACGGCCGGGGATCGACGCTCGCTTTCCCCTGCACTCCGTGCGGCCTACTCGCGCAGCGGGACCTCGCACCTGCTCGCCGTCTCGGGATTGCACGTGGGCATCGTCTTTCTGCTCGCCAACCTGCTGCTCTGGTGGCTGCCGCTCTTCCGACACGGACACATCCTGCGCAATATCGCGGTCATCCTGCTCATCTGGCTCTATGCCGCCACGACGGGATTCCCGCCCAGCGTCGTCCGGGCCGCGCTGATGTTCTCCGTCCTGCAATTCGCCCTGGCCTCGTCGTCGGAATACGTCGGGATGAACACACTCGCCGGCGTAGCCTTCGTCATGCTGCTCTTCCATCCCGATTACCTGTTCGACATCAGCTTCCAACTCTCGTTCATCGCCGTCGCCGGCATCATCGCCTGGGGACTCCCCCTCTGCCGCCTCCTGCGAACACGCCGCAAAAGCATCGATATGCTGACCGCAACCCTCGCCATCGGATTTTCAGCGTCCGCTGCGACTGCACCTCTTATCTCCCATACCTTCGGCCAGATCTCGGTCGTCGGACTGGCACTCAACCCCGTCGTCATCCTGCTCTCCTACGTCGTGGTCGGGAGCTGCACGCTCTGGCTCGTGATCCCGGGAACGGCGCTCGCACCGCTCTTCTCGGTCGTCGCAGGATTCGCAGCCCGGGCACAGAACGAACTGATCCGAGCTGCAGCGGCACTTCCGGCAGCCGCCCTCGACATCCGGCTCACGACGACCCAATGCTGGAGTGTTTACGGACTTTTCATCTTCGCAACCCTACTCCTATGGAGCGCCGAACGGAAAAAATCGGTATCTTCGCTCCCGGAATGATGACTCCGGAACAATACCGACTGCTGCTGACTCCCGAAGTGCGGCATACCGTCGAGGAACAAATCGGCCGCGACCCTGCGGCGATCGCCCTCGACAAGCGTATTCCGCATGCGGCACTCGTCGCCACGCAGGTCAAATACCTTGCGCGGGCACGGACGAAACTCCCCTCCTACTATGAAGCCCGCTGCATCCTCCCGCCGCTGGCTTTCGAACAGGCCTCGAGCGAGGCATGCGCGGCCCGCAAAAGTTGCAGCGGAAACACGGTGCTCGACCTTACCTGCGGACTGGGCGTCGATGCCCTCTACCTCTCAAAACGCTTCCGCGAAGTCATCACCCTCGAACGGGATGCGACGCTGGCGGCCGTCGCCGAAGAGAATTTCCGGCGGCTGGGCGCAACGAACATACGGGTTATCAACTCCTCCGCCGAGGCGTTCCTCGCCTCGACCCTGGACCACTTCGACTGGATCTACGCCGACCCCGACCGTCGCAGCGCCGGAGGGCGCAAGCTGGTGCGGCTGGAGGATTGTTCGCCCGACATACCGAAGCTGCTACCGGAACTCCGTCGCATCGCCCCGAACCTCTGCGTCAAGAACTCCCCGCTGTTCGACGTCGGCGAAACATTCCGGCTCTTCGGTCCCTGCCGCACGGAAGTGGTGTCCCTGCACGACGAATGCAAGGAAGTCGTCGTCTATACCGACGGAACCGGCCCCCTGCTGACGGCCGTTGCGCTCGAACTGGGAGAATTTTCCTGCACGCCGGCCGAAGCCCGTGCAACTCCCTGCGACAAGCCCTTCGATCCGGCCGCTTACCGCTGGCTGCTGATCCCCGACGTAGCGCTTCAAAAAGCCCGGCTGACGCCGACCTACCTGCAAGGCCACGCCGACATCTGGAGCCCGAACGGTTACGGATTCGCAGCGGAAAAGTCCGAAGACACATTGGGCCGCTGGCTGGAGATCGAACGGATCGAGCCCTACAACCCCAAGCAACTGAAACGGGAGCTTTCCGGCAGCCGGCTGACGATTCTGAAACAGGATTTCCCGCTCACGGCGGCTGAAATCGCCGCACGGCTCGGCATACGCGAAGGCGGCGAGCGACGGATCGCCTTCACGAAACTCGGGCAGGATTATTGGACAATCCGTCTAAAATAGCTACCTTTGAGAAACGTCCCGAAATGAAAGTCAAGAACGTCTTCACCTACTTCACGGACACGATCCTGCGGCGCAACGCAAACTCCTACCGCAATCCCCGCGTCCGGTGGGCCGTCAGACAGTACAAGCTGCTGTTCTACACGGCACGCGGCCTGATCGCCCACGATACGATCGTGCGCAGCGCCGCCCTGACGTTCTATACGCTCATCTCGATCGTCCCGATCCTGGCGCTGGTATTCGCCGTAGTCAAGGGATTCGGGCTTTTGGACGGCCTGATCGACGATCTCTACGCCCTTTTCCCGCAAAACGTCGAAGTATTGGACTACATGGTGGAATTCGCCCGCAAAGCCCTCGCCAATACGCAGGGCGGGCTTATCGCCCTGGTCAGCGTCGTAACCCTTTTCTGGGCCGTCATCCGGGTCTTCGGGTCGGTGGAGAGCGCTTTCAACAACATCTGGGAGGTTCAGTCCTCGCGCAATATCGCCCGCCAATACCTCAACTACATCGTCATCGCGATGGTCGCCCCGATCCTCTGGCTCGTGGCCAGCACGATGGGAGGTTATCTGCTCCGGTTCTTCGACGCGGGGAATACGTTCCTCGGCATCCTTCTTTCGAAACTCTCGGCCCTGGTCATCATCTGGGGCAGCTTCACCCTGATCTATGCCGTCGTACCCAATACGAAAGTCTTGTGGCGCAGCGCTTTCATGGCGGGTATCGTCGCCGGAACGGTCTTCATGCTCTTTCAGTGGGGCTACCTCTATCTGCAAGGGTGGATGACCTCCTACAACGCGATTTACGGCAGTTTCGCAGCCCTGCCGCTCTTTCTGTTATGGCTGCAAATCTCGTGGGAAATCCTGCTCTTCGGCGGCGAACTCTCGTTCGCCTACCAGAATATCGACCGTTTCGCCGAAGAGCGCGAATCGCTCGGCATCAGCTACGACCGACGCCGCCGGATCATCCTGGCCGTCATGCTCCAGGTCGTACACCGCTTTCGGAAAAACGAAGGGGCGCTCCCCATCGACGAACTCCGCCGCCGACTTTCGCTGCCCACCCGCATCGTGAACGATGTCCTGCACCAGCTCGTGCGCACGGGACTGCTGATCGAAATCCGGAATCCGAACGACGACCGCGAAGTGGCCTTCGCCCCCGGACGGGACATCCACGAAATGACGCTCTACAACATTTTCAGAACCATAGACAATTACAGTTCGACACGCCTCTACTTCGCCGCGACCGAAGAAACGCGCCGAATAGACCGCGCGCTCGACGAGCTTCAGACGGCCTGCCGTACAGCGGGCGACCGGCTTCGGCTCATCGACCTGGACGACGCAGTGAACGCCGCCCGCAAACCGGCTTCCGGGCCGCAGCCCGAATCGAAACACTCGGAAAGATGAAAAATATCGTCCTCATAGGCAGCGGCAACCTGGCCGAAGCGCTCGCCCGCGCGATAAGCCGCACGGAAGGAGCAACATTGCTCCAGATCTTCGCCCGCAACGCGAAACGAGGTACAGCACTCGCCCTCGAAAACGGCCTGTCTCTTATACACATCTCCGAGCCCAC
>ENA-UBIY01000940-UBIY01000940.1-human-gut-metagenome-genome-assembly--contig:-NODE-940-length-10617-cov-6.391687_pt1 | contig 10617 bp, 18 predicted proteins | sample MGYA00244945_ERZ654882 | MGnify/ENA primary metagenome ERZ654882 (study PRJEB26926, sample SAMN06164824) | human gut metagenome | biome: ENVO:00009003; feature: ENVO:2100002; material: ENVO:00002003...
CTAGTCTCGTGGGCTCGGAGATGTGTATAAGAGACAGTGTATATCTATTGGGTCTAACTGATACAAGGCTAGTTTCTGAGAAAACTGTTGCCTGTCAAAACCGTTAGAAATAAGGTGATATCCATTTACAGTCGGAATGATGTGTCTAATTCTCTCTCCTTCCGAACCTCTACACTCTTTGATTAGGGAAATTATTTTCTGCTGATATTCATCATCTTTAGAATCTATATCAACTATCCATAACTTCTTATAGTTTGTACTTCTGCTAGCACCAGTAGCTCTATCGTATACAGCAATACCTTGTCTAGTATTCCTATTCTTTATTAAGTCAGTAAACTGCTTAATAGATTCGCAAGCTATATCGAAGGTATTTCTTGGATTTATCCAGAAGTAAGCACGAGCGTTATTACTATTACATAGGTCTTTTATGTAAGGTTCTTGTCTTAGAAATTCTTCCTTGGCAAAGAAATAGAAACTTCTAATAGTTCTAGCACCCGAAGTATATGACGGGAGTTCTACTCCATCCTTCTTACGTTGAATTATTTGTACGAAATAAAAATCATCCTTGTCTATTAATTCGTCAAACAATTTAGATAAATATTCAAAATTATCTACTATCATTAAAACATTCCTCCAAATATTCCGTTAAACAATCTAGTATTAAAATACTCTGGTACACATTTAGTTATGATAAGTTGTCTAAATGCATCTCCATGTTTTCTTCTTAAATAATCCTCAAGAGAGCATTTTGCCATCAATTCATTATCTTTGTTCTTAACCTTTATTTCTTTATCATAAAGAATTTCGTTAAATAAAACTACATTGTAGTTAATCCTATAATTCATTTCTAAGCTCTTCTCTTATTTGTTTTTTGATAAGCTGTCTAGCTTTTCTCTTATTTACGCAATCTATCATAATTTCCCCAAATCTTTTGAAGTATGTTTCTCCTCCCCATCCTTTCCATCCCTGAGAGCCATAAGCGCGTCTTTTTCTCCGTCTCTCTTTTTTACCTTCGTTGTCTAAGTATGGGGAAGGAAACCTATTTTTGGGATTATGTGCTACTGGATGATGTTCATCAAATGTTCTGCTCATATAAGCTTTTCTATATAGTCTCTCCCTTCTCCAGTAAAGATTGGAATCTCATCGTCAATATGCCAATAACCTCTAAGAGTTTGGTTCATAGTCTGATGATACTTCTTGATACAACAGCTGCCTCTTCTAAATTTAGTAGGATAATCATTCCAATTAATTCCCTTCTCTTGGAAAAGTAGTTCTTGAATTTGGTTAGTATTTAATCCTTCTAACTGCTTATGAGAAAAGTGAGCCTGCCCAACAGATTGAATACTATTTCGTGTAGCGTCTTGCTGCCTCCATAATATACAATTAGTTACCTCTTCCTTGGGGATATTAAAGCATCTTGCATCAAATATCGCACCTGATTTAATAGCACGTATGTAGGATTTCGCCAGGTTTTCGTCTTCTAATTCACCTTTCCAAGAAAGTTCATTAACTTGTACTTGGAATTGTCTATTAAAGATAAAGGTTGCCATAGATGCAGCTACACTACAGATTTTTTGTACTTCATAATCAAACCAAGCATCTGTGGTAAGTTTTTGATAGTCTATCAGAACTAGTGTAATCTCATCAGATTGTGTATATCCCAAGACACATCCCTGAATGTTTTCACACAGATATTTCATAGTTTCCTGCATAGCTTTAGACATACACTCATCAAAGGGCTTAACAAAACCCTTTGTGAATGTGTGAAATGCCTTTCCATCTAATCGGATGATTACAGGAGTTCTTCTCGTCAAATATGTTCTGGAACGAGATTCGTAGTACTCTTTCATCCTATCTCCAAGTTTATCTATCATATTCCTTTTCTATTTTAATATATCCATAATAAAAATTACCACTAACTACATAGTGAAACTCTTTCCCTTCTCTTATGAAAGAAGTTAAGAAATCTGCCTCAGAATTAATCTCTAACTCGTCGGGATTATGCCATCCTAACTTCTCTAGCATTTCTTTAACTAATGCATACGAGATACAGCCCGCACTAAACTCTTCTGGTTCAGATTCCATAATATGAAACAGTTGGTCTGAAATATTCCTAAGGTCTTGAGTAATTATTTCACCTCTATTAACTAGTTTTGCATTATCCCAGGCAACCTCGTCTTCGTGGTAAATTTCTCTAGTAGCAGATCCGTTGTTCTCTTCCGGAGCTAGGTCGTCAATACTTTCATAAAGTTGCTCACTATCATAGCAATCTACCTCTCCGTCCTTTACTTTTTCTATAGCTTCCTCTAATGTTTCGGCTTCTACTTCATAGTAGTACCTATTCCATGTACGAGATAGTACATCCTCGTAGAGATTAAAACTTTTCATAACTTACCAATTAAGATTTCTTCGTCTAAATCTTTTCCACTATAGTCTACAATTTCGAGTATCCAATCCCTTTAAATCGGGCTTTGCATACTTCCTTAGCTAGAGCTATTACATCTTCTGGAGAATGGAAGGCATTAGTATTGTCACCAATTTCATATCCCCACCACCGTGAATTATCCTCTTCAATTTCTTCGCGAGTAACCGGCCGCACTAGTTCAATATGATACATTCCTCTAGCTAGAGGATTTTTTTCTTCAGCATCGTAGGTTTCTGAACACATAGTTATTGTGTTTGGATCGTCTTCCCGACTAAAGCTTATACCTTCTATGTCTAGATTGCCATAGTAATGAACTGCATTCCAACTAGTTCCTATATAAGTAGTTACATTTAAAGTAATCCTTCTAGGACGCCCATGTTCTTTCCATAGGCCTCTAGTGATGAATCTAGGAATAGATATATCCAATCCAGCATCGTCAGAGATTATCTCTGGATAATCCCTTCTGTCCCAACAATGTTCTACTGCTTTATTCAAATCCATTTAAAACTTTCCGTCATTAGGTTGTAAACAAGTAATGCCTAAGTTTCTCCACATTCTTACACATTTTGTACTATCTTCGAGTACAATAGGAACATAATACTTATCCTTTACATACTGCTCGTATAACTTTTTCTTACAGTCTGGTCCTGCTGAGTAATCTCCTTTGGGTCGCATGAGAACCATATCTGGATATAAAAAGTGAGCATCAAGCCACTTCTCAGTAGCTTCACGACTTTCTAAAGTATCTTCTCTACCAGTAAGAATAATTAACTTCGCATTATGGAAATTACAATAGGCTCTTACTAAATTAATTACTTCATTAATTGGTTCGTCTTTTTCCATACCCTCAGCAGCACCTTCTCCATAGAAGGGACGACCACTAGTATTCAAGCATAGCGTGGCATCCATATCGCATATAATAGCTACTGGCAAATCGGTATTCTGTTGGCTTGCCTTAGCTTTCATTGCCATAATATCCTCGTGAATGATGAAATTTCTATAGCGCCTCCATGTATCTTTAATAACCCTTGCTCCTATAGGATTTGGTCGAGATGCATCTCGACAGATACATTCTTCCACAGGAGTCCAGAAATCTTTAAACTCCACTTCATACTTCCATCCATACTCACCTCGTACTCCTCTATTAAATAGATCAACCTCAGATTCTATTTCGGCAACAGTCTTGGGATTTAGGTTCATATTGTCTATCACAATATCATACCTACGGGCCATAGAATCAAGTAAGAATCTATCATAAAGACATTTAACTAATTTTTCTCTACTAGGAATCCAGTAATCTCCTAGCATATTACGAATATCGTCATTATTAAATCTCACTCTATGTTCTGGGTCTTCGTGACACCACTGTTTAGCCCATGTACTCTTTCCAGAGCCTTGTATTCCTCTACATACAATTATTTTTCTTGTTTCCATCAATATAATATATTTAAAATACCCAACCGTATTTAGTTTCTAAACTATAAAACTTATTCCTGTACATAAAGCCTGATTTACCTTTCTTTATAACTCTTCTACAGAGAAAAGGCATTCCGACTTTACAAGCGTTGTTGTTTCTCCAAGCACATAGTAAGTTCTTACCCATGAAGTCCATAATAACAAAGCTAGAATCCTTACTATTTGGAACCTCTGTACAGTACTTTATCGGAACTCTCCAATAAGACTCGTGTACACTTCTATACTTTTCAAACTTGTTCATATTTAGATAGACGTTCTTCTAGTCTAGTCAATTTCCTTTCTCTTTCCAGAGCAACTTTTTCTTTTCCAAAATAATTAGAAAGCTGCTCGCACATAATCATAACATCAGCAATTTCAGTTATAATATCATCCTCTCCAACTCTACCTCTTCTAAACTTACAGATAGCATTAGTAAGTTCACTACACTCTTCTACCACCATAGCAGCCTGAGCTGGAAATCCGTAAATCTCCATTGCCTTTCTGCATAAGTTTTCTGAATCAATCATTACAAATTTCTTTCATTTTATCGTGAAACAATTTAACGGCATCTTCATTAGTATAGCTTTTTTGAGCTAACAATTTACATACATAAGCTCCCTGACCAATACTTCTCCTAATCTCTATAACATCATCAAAATGTATCTCTCTAACTGTAGGAAGAGAGTTTAGAGATTCAGTTAATTTACGAGATTCTAAAATATGATACATATTATTTCTCATTAGTTGGCTTGAGCCACAAGTTAGTCTTTTTGAAGATATACTCTTCTAGCTCTGGAAGCTGACTTAGATAACGAAGTGTTCCTAATGTATTATATTTAAAACATTTAGTTAGTTCCTCTCTTATTCTATCTTGGGATACTACTAACATTTTATTAGAGTAATCATACTCCCTCATGGCGCCCCATACGCTAGCCAGTATGTAGAAACTTTTTGTAATTGAGAATCTTATTCCTCTGAGAATCCGTAATGGATCATCGTCAAAAGTTTCGACTGGGTCTAATGGAGTCCTCAGTACCTTGTTTCTTACATCCTCAATACCTCCAAAGTAATCAATGATTTCTCCAGTATCAGGGTCTTTAGCTAAAGCATTAACAGTAAAATCCCTACGTGATAAATCATCATAGAGATTTCCTGGCTCAACTATTGGAGTTCTAGTATTAGGAATATATCCTACTTCTTTACGCGCCATTACGAAATCTGCTATACCTTGATATTTATGTCCTTCTGGAAACTTAGCTCGTATGGTATAACAACGAGGAGTTACTAAGAAAATTTCAAACTTTTGTTTTTCTAAATAGTCCTTCAGTTCATCAAACACCAACATAGCTGGACTAGGTTGGGATTCTCGTGGGTGGATTTTATCGAAAACTTCTTTTGATGGTACAGCTACGTAATCGACGTCTTTGGATTTTATTCCTAGAAATTCATCACGTATCTTACCACCAACTTCATAGAATTTAAAATCTTCCATCATTCTCCCTTTCCATAAATCTCTCCATCATACTCTTCCCATTCCTCATCGTCGCCTTCAAACTCCTCTATAGTATAGTGATAATAGTCTCCTTCACTAGTTTGCTCCCATAATTTATCCCAATCCTCATCTTCCATATCATCTGGGTCATATCCAAATTCCTCAGCAATATCATTCTCGCAATCATAGAATTGGAAGTTTTCATAAGCTAACTGGTTAGCTATTTCGTCCAACTCATAATCATTTTCTGCCATAGCACGGAATGTATCATCCATTCCGCACCAGCTAGTACTAACGTGAATTAAAAACCTTTTCATAATTTCTTAACAGTTATTTGATCATAAGTTATACCTTCTATAACTCCATCTAGATAATTATATACCACGTCCATTAGAGTATCTTCTGGTACATCTTCTAAACTAGTATATTCTTCAGATCTGCCGTCGTTAGCGTCTATCAATAACGAGCTATCGGAGATATCAAATGTAAATTCTAATTTAAATTTCATGTCAACCTACGTTACAACAAATTTGACTGAAGTCAGAAAAGCCTAGAGATGTCCACGATATGATATACCGTAGAAACTCACAATAATTTTTACTAGTAGTAAGCTCCTCTAGATACTCCTTCAAGAGTATAATTTCCTCAATATAATCTGGATTATTGGCGGCATATTTTTCATATAGAGTTAATCTCTCAGTAGAAGATTTTATATCTTCTTCAATACTATGAATAACCCCATCTAAGTCTGAAGTATTCAAGTTGGTGTATACCTCACTTTCTCCAGCCCATGCCACATTAACTTCATCGCAAATTGCGCTATATATACAGTGGGACCGACTGAAGCTAACAATGTCTATAGGTTTACCTTCGTTTTTAGGAACACCATATATAGTCAAGTAACTACTCATATTTATTCAATTTATTAATTAACATTTTATTATTTTTAATCAACTCGCTATTACGAGCGTGAAGTTTTCTATTTTCTCCTTTTAAAGCCTGATTTTGAATAATCAGTTCAACATTCTTAACATCATAAAAATCCGTTAATTCTTCAATGCCTTTCCGAGCTAAAGATGCTTTAAGTCTCCTATTTTCATCTTTCATAGCTATATAGCTCTTAGAATATTTATTTATTCCTCTAAGCTCTTCAATTTCATCCTTTAATTTTCCAAGCTCCACTAAAGCATTACTATAGTATTTCTTACGCTCAGTGTCATACTCTTGAAACTCTTTTATAGCTAATTTTAACTTAGCAATCATAATATCTTTGGAATCCAGTAAATTCTCATTCAGCATACTATGTCTAATTAAAAACAATACTTACAACTCGCTTACTAATTTAATTACTAATTCTTTAAGGTGTTGTAACAACTCTTTCTTAGATTTCTCAGTAATACAAAGACCTGTTAAGTCTGCTCTGTTCTCCAGGCAATCAATAAAAGAATCTACCTTAAACTTCCCTTCATCGTAGTGAAGGGTTTCTCCAAACGCACTTAGAATCTCTTCATCTGTAATTAATTCTGTTGTTGTAAACTCTACATTCATAATTACTTAACATTTGGTTCAACAAAAGATACTGGCTCATATAACTCCCATCCAGTTAACAATACTGGAATGATTATAGTTTCTACAGCAATAACATCCCAAACAATGTTACCAATACACGCTTCATAGGTTACTCCCTCGATTTTCTTAGTTTGATAGTTTGCCCAACCGTAAGGTTCAGCTACAAACTTAGTTCCATCAGCTCTCTCAAAAGTCTTGCTGTCTGCGCAAGAACTTAAAGCAATAATTGCTATTAACAATAAACCAAATAATTTTTTCATACACTACTATATTTAATTAAAAATGATGCCCTAACTGCGCTCTCAGCATTACGCCTTGGACTGTAGGCACTGTTAGTAGGCCAAGGGGGCTCAGGTTTGGCATCACTACTATAGCCCCTTATTCGTTAATGAATCCAATGATCTGATACAGTAACATCTGCACCTAAAAATACATTAGGACAGAATGGTTTCCCTCCATCTATCATACACTTAACTAATACCTTAGATACTTCATCGGCAATAGATTCTGGGCATTCTAGATTAAACTCGTCATGGACTGGAACACACATCTTAACAATATTAAGAAGCTTATGTTCCTTAATCCAATTAAATAGTTTAATAGAGGAAAGTTTAAAACACATTGCTCCCCTGTTCTGAATACGATAATTGATAGACTGCTTCTCAGATGCTGCTTTTCTTTGAAAATATCTTTTAACGTCTTGGACAGTATCACAGCCAGGAGAATCTCTCTTCATTTCTCTGTAATAGTTCCAGAACTCTGGGTCATTGAATTTCTTAGAAATCCGCCAGAGGTCATCAATATCATATATATGTGCTCTATGCTTAGTTATAGGATTTAACAAAATATAACCATCCCTCATTACCGCCATCCTACAATAATCTTGATACTGTTTTACTCCAGGGAAACCCTTCATAAAGTTATCATAGATTTCTTGAGCTTCTAACAACGGTAGACCCTTGTTATTGGCTATAGTATTTGCATCGCCTCCATAATTGATGGCAAATTCAATACCTTTAGCATCCTGTCTTTGGGCATGATATAATTTAGCTATGTCCTCTATAGGGCAGTCTCTAGGGATAATATTCGGATAAGACATTTTAGCTACTAGACTATGAACATCTCCACAGCCGTGTTCAAATAGTTCAATCATAGCCTCGTCCTTAGATACAGAAGCAATGATTCTACTTTCTTGAGATTGATAATCCGCAGAAATCCACTTGTTACCTTTCTCTGCAGTAAAACATGCTCTAGTTTCCTTGTCATGAGGTAAATTCTGTAGATTAAGTTTATATACTCCTCCTCCAGAACTTACTCTAGCTGTATCAGCTCCTAGTGAGTGAAAATCTACATGGATTCTTCCAGTCTTAGGGTTAATTGCCTTCAACCAGTTTTCTCCATAAGTAGAAACCACTTTTGCAGCTTCCTGATATTTTAGATAGATAGGAATAATCGGGAAATCTTTAGTCTGTGGAGCTAGAAGCTTAGCTTCAACAGATTTCTTTTCCTTCTTAGTTTGCTTATCAAATGTCTTGACCTTAATTCCTAGTAATTCAAATAACTTGATAACTTGTTGAGAGCTACTCCAGTTAATTGTACACTTAGGCTTGATATCAAAGCCATTAAATAAATCACCTTGATTATCTACCTTAGTAAATTGACTTATTACTCTTTTTCTATAAGCTTTAACCTTTCCGTCTGGTGTTTCAAGGTCTTCTTGAGGGCATCGAACATATTTCTCTTTTAGTAGTCTAGCTACTTCATCCTCTATTTCTATAAGGTTATAAAATTCTAGTTCTGGATATTTAATATCCCATCCATCATGCTCATGTCTCTTTTCAGAATCCCATTGAACTACCCAATCGTTTAGTTCTTGCTCAGCATCCTTCAGCTTAACAAGGTCTTTAGCCATCTTATTTCTCCATTTTACGACATCTAAATGAACGCCGCAATGCTTGAAATAAGCAAGACTCTTGATAAACTCACACTCAAGTTTCATAGCAAGATTTAATTCTTGCTTAGCAAGCTCTATTTCTTGTTTTTCTTTAATGTCTTCTAGCCACATTACGTCTCCTGCAGCATAGACTACCACATCTTCAGTAAGACCATCATTTATAATCTTACCTCTAACAGATTTATCTAAGTCATAGTTTAGATAATTCCATGCAGCTGCTTTCAAACTCATTTCTCTTATATTAGCTGGATAGCCTAACCAAAGTAATTTCTCGGCAATCATACCATCCCAGATATAATTTGGCCAAATATCCTGCACATATAAAAACCCCAAGTCAAACATTAAATTCCATCCAAGAAATACTCTATCAGACTCAAAATAATTCTTTATCTCAGCTTTCTCTTCTGCTGACATAGTTGTCCAGTCAAAGACAACTTGATTTTCTTTGCAACCTAGTTGCACAGTTAGTAACTCCTTAGTATGCGCATCTAATCCCTTAGTTTCAGTATCAAACTGAACTAAAGAAAGAGGCAACAATATTTTCATTGCCTCCTCGAAACTTACTTCTTTGTATTTCGTAGACCCAAATAAAGTTTTATTCCGACTTACTAAATAAATCATGTTGATAGATTTCGATGTTATTTATTTCAACATCTTTGGATTTGAACCTGTTATAAATAGCTTCTTCAACTGCACCTTTAATATCATCTTCATCTATTACTTCTACATCTACAAATAACCCTAATTCAACTCCTACTTCTACCTTAACCTTAGTAGGTAATGATTCATTGTAAGGTGCTCTAGGGTCATTAGCTGCACCCATTGGATAATTATCGAAAGTCCTCATAAGGGTCATATGACATAGGGTCAACCAATTCCCAATCATCTGCGTTTATATCTTCACCATCAAAAGGATAGTAAGTACAAGTCCTATCAGAAAAGTCATACATGATAAACTGGTCATGGTATGTAATACCTACACCGTAACTACACATAAGAGCTTTCATATCATCAGGGATAGAACGCATAGCTGGTATTCCATCCCCAGAAATCATTGCAGGTATCTGCATAAATATCACCAGATTGCTCTGAAATACTTTCCTTCTTACTACTTTTCCCTCTTGTAACTTAGGCAATATTTCTCCGAATTTCATTACATTAAATTTTTAAGTTGATTAGAAAATCTACGTCTTAATTTAGCTAAAGCCCCCTCTTTCATCTGTCTTATTCTTTCTCCTCCAACACCGTACATATCAGCTATAATTTTAGGATTGACCGGAGCCATTCCTATACCAAATAACATACAGATTAAATCATGCTCTCTAATTGTTAATTTGGAAAGCAGATTCTCTAGCTCTTTAGTTACATAGCTTTTATTTACTTGTTCATCAAGAGGGTCCTCACCATCTGGAATAATATCACAGACTTGACTGTTTTCTTCATCTCCTCCTATGAAATCATCCACAGAAACTAACTTATTAGAAAACTGTGCTAGATAGTCAATTTGCTCCCTAGGAATATCAGTCATTTCTGATATTTCTTCGGAACTTGGATTTCTATCATGCGATTGCAAGAATTTGTTAGTTGCATCGAGTATACTTATTACCAATAATTGCTGAGACATTGGAAGACGAATTTCTCGCGCTTGCCAATATATAGAATTATAGATACTTTGTCTAATCCACCATACAGCATATGACAAGAATGTAACTCCTCTTTCGG
>ENA-UBIY01000977-UBIY01000977.1-human-gut-metagenome-genome-assembly--contig:-NODE-977-length-10402-cov-4.979898_pt1 | contig 10402 bp, 4 predicted proteins | sample MGYA00244945_ERZ654882 | MGnify/ENA primary metagenome ERZ654882 (study PRJEB26926, sample SAMN06164824) | human gut metagenome | biome: ENVO:00009003; feature: ENVO:2100002; material: ENVO:00002003...
CACCCTAGAGTTCGTCGGCAGCGTCAGATGTGTATAAGAGACAGTGCCTATACCGTGCCATTTCAGCATAGCTGCCGGAACGCCGCGTTCGAGCAATGCCTCATACACTCTTTTGGCACGGCGGTTGGAAAGGTCCGTATTATAAGCGCTGCTTCCCCTTGCATCGGTGTAGCCGGTAATCAGGAAGCGGGCGTCGGGATAGCTTTTCAGAAGCCCGGCCAGCCTGTCGAGCGTTTTTTCCGAAGCAGCCGTGAGCACATCCTTGTCAAACTCGAAGTAGATATTATCCAGCAGGTCGCACGCCATTGCTTCGACAGAACCGGCTGTATCCGCCTGCTTCTCTACAATCCGCTCAACAATCTTTTCCACTTCAACAGGTTTCTCTATCTCCACATACTTCACTACCGGAGCCTGCTTTTTGCTCTTTCCGCCAATGCGCCAGATGACGCGGGCAGACACCTGCACAAAGTGAGGAAGATTCTTCTGCACCGGCAGGAGATATTCACCTTGCAGGCCAAGCCCGAAGGAATTGCTTAGCCACGCATTTACACCTGCACCGAACGAAAGCGGAACAAAAGAGTTCTTATCCGATGAGCGCCCGTCGGGATTCCACACATCGGACGATTCCCAGTGCGCCTCTCCCGTGGGGTCGTCCACAAAATTGCCGCCATAGGCAGACGCGAAATTCTTATGCAGGTAATTCACCCCCACTCTGAGGTAGGGTTCTACCCATTGAGACTCAAACAAGGGGGTAAAGCGGAACTGCATGCCCAAACCGCCCATATACAGCAGGTCGTGTTTCCGGTCATTGCCCGCAATCCGGTTCTTGTTTTTCGCTACGCCTACCGTACCTTGCAAATCCAGATAAAACCACCGGTTCAGTTCCCGTGCCACATACAGGTTTGCTCCTCCCATCAGGTGGTTGGCCTTCAGGTTGTACATATAATTATCCGGAGTACTCTGGAAACCGGTGACAGACACGCGGCTCCAGTTTATCAACGAACCGCCTGCACCTATTTCCCATGCTTTCTTGTCCTGGCCTCTTCCCGTCAGAGGAACTGACAGGAAGAAGAGGGAGACAAGATATAGTATTGTTTTTTTCTTCATATTCATATGTATTTATCTACCGTAAATCAATCAATCCATCCAGTCTGCCGGACACTCTTTTATCTCCAAAGGTATGCGCTTGGTTCTGTCGGCAAAGTCAACCAGGAAATACTGCTCACCTTCTTTCAGCAGGTAGTAAGCAAATCTGCTGCGATATTCGTAAGTCGCACTATATGTTATCTGATTGGTTCCTTTAGTTCTACTCCGAATATCCAGACCTATCCAATTACCCGGATAAGCGCTTGTCAGCATAAAGTGTTTGCCACCTTCCGAAAGCGGTACAGTACCGGTGTGCACAGTGCCTCCCGTTCCGTTAACAAACGTACGCATTTGGATGAATACAGCACGATTTTTTGCCAAATCTGAAGCAGGCAGCTTGCCTTCCGGAAATTTCCAGATACCGGTATCCGGGTCTTTCGTAAACCTATCTTGCCCTGACGGATAAGCATATGTTTTATAGAAATCAGGCAACTGGTCTGTATCGATTTCACCCCATAAAGTGGTTACTCCCTGTTTGATTTCCAAAAAGACAGCTCCTTCCTTGAAGCCCGGCGTCGGATATATTTCCGGAATATGAATCTTATCCTGCAAATATACGGTCTGGCCGTAATCATTATAAGAACCGCTGCCGTCACCGAAGTAAAGACCTGCGTAAAAATCGTTCCCATCCCATTCATCCGATAATAACCGCTGAACCGTATCATTCTTTGCCACATTAGCTTTCTCCGTAGGAGTCAACACTAAAGGACGCCGTATATCGATATATGTAGAGCCATAAGTATAAGTGCTATTCTTGCTTTTATCCAAATTTTCCTCATTTACAGGTTGATTTATATCTTTAATTTTAGCAGCTCTCATCATAGAAGAGTTAAGACTATTTGGATAATCGCTCCACTCTCCGTCTATCTGGCGTTCATATTTAAAAGATACATATGCATATCTGGTAGCATTTATATCAGACGAGGCGTTGCTCAAATATACCATACTCACCGTAGCCCTCACATTTATCCTATTCGGAACCAGCGTATTTTTAGCACTTGTTTCCTGCACTCCGCCAACCGTTACAGTTGCACTGCCTGTCCGGCGTGATAAAGGCTGGTTGTCCGGCAACTTATCCCATGCCACCTTGAACTGTCCGTTGTCATCCGTCGTGAAGGTTTCCGTAGCTCCTACTCCGGGCAATCCGCTTACCTGCACGCCTGCGGCTACTTTCTTTCCCGTTTTGTCATACACGGTAAAGAGCACCGAACCGTCCGTAGGAATCACATATTCCCGTAACTGGGAGTTCCAATAATCAGGAATGACATTATATTTTCCTACTTGTATTTCAATCACCGAAGACCTACCCGTCAGGAAATCCCAGAAGTCCGTCTGCTTGTTCCGGTCTGCCGGCCATTTCTGGTCGGGTTTATGAGGATTGTCCACTTCACCGGATGCGATGTATTCTTTCCAAAGTTCATAGGCGCTCTTTCCGTTCGTACCATTTGCGCCGTTTGTACCATTTGTTCCGTTTGTACCATCCTTACCGGCTTTACCGAAAGACGGCTTTCCGGTATCCGTACCATTGATATACCAGTTACCGTTCTCGCCAATGGCCACCTCCGGAGATTTCCCGTCGGCACCGACGGCTTTCTTACCCGTATCCGTACCATCTACGAACCAGTTGCCGTTATTACCGATGGTAATCGTGGGCGACACGCCGTCTTTTCCATCCGTGCCCGTGGCTTTCTTACCGGTGTCCACACCATTGACAAACCAATGGTCGTTAGCACCGATGGTTACGGTAGGCGGCACGGCATCTTTACCGTTCGCACCGTCCTTGCCCGCTTCTCCCTGCGCGGCAATGCCCGTATCCTCATTTCCAACAAACCAATGGCCGTTATCGCCGATATGCGGTGTCTGGCCGCTCTCGCCGGTAGCGCCTGTGAGGAAATACCAGAAATCCTGCACCGTATTATTGCCGGCAGGCCATTTGCTGCCGGGGTTGTGCGGATTATCCACACTGCCGTCGGCAATCATATCCTTCCACTGGTCAAAAGCGCTCTTTCCGTCTTTTCCGTCTTTCCCGTCATTTCCTTTAAGATACTTGAAAAAGTCTGCAACTTCCGTCTGGTCTTTCGGCCAGTCTACCGTTCCGTCCGCTACTTTTTCTTTCCAAAACTCATAGGCCGAAAGCCCGGTATCACCTTTAGGCCCTTTGGGCATGGTGATGTCAACATCGGTACAGGCGGCCATCAACAGGCATACAACTATCCCGTACCATTGTACAAATTTAAATTTACTCATCTGTATTTCAATTGTTTAATTAGCTTATAGTTTGTATATACTGTTTATAAGATGCAAATGGCAAACGGATGTAAGTTTCGGGCAGCAAGAAGTCCTTTTATTTCGTCTGCAAAAATACATACACATTTACAACGCATCATTTCAGATAAAAGACAATTAATTTCCCTTTTCGGACAAAGTGCCCGAAAAAAGAATAAACAAGCGGTAAACATCTGTTTCACACCCATATATACTGAAACAGATGGCAGTTGTCCTTACTCTCCATGATGCCTTTCCGCTTCAATACCGAATACAAGTCCTCGCACGATTTCATGCCTATGCCGTGCAGCTTTGCCAACGCATTGAATCCGTTCTTCTTGACAAAGCGCAGAAGGTCTTCCAGCAGATAGATGTTATACTCCCTGAGCCTGCGCAGGATTCTCGGAGTTATCTCAAGCACTGCCAGAGGCGTCGACAGCATTTTCAGGTATTCAACGGGGATGCCCCGCTCCTTGAACGGTACGACAACCCTCACCGGAGTACGGTCGATGTTCCTTTTGGACAGAAGCGACCGGCAATTCCTGTATCTCACTCTAATCGCCTGAAGCTCCTGCCGTTCCTGCGCCATGGCATCCCAATCGTCCATAATCTCTTCTACCGACCTCTCATACATAGAGGCCAGTTCTTTTGCCGAAAGGCCGTATTTCTCCGCAAGTTCCTGCATGCCGTCTTTCCTTGTCAGCAGCGAGCAGAAAATATCCTGCTCCCTGGGGTCTTTTATCTGCATGGACATCTTCCTGACAAGCCGTTCAAAACTATGCATGCAGTGGTTTTTCTTCTCCATTAAATATTTCATAGTGTTACGATTGTTTTTTGATGTGGCTCTCCTCGCGCAGATGGGTCGGGGTTGTGCCGAACTGTTTCTTGCAGTAGCAGGTGAGGTGCGCGGAAGAGCTGAAACCGAACTCCCTGGCTATTTCCCGGAAAGCGATATCCGGGTTACAGATTTTCTCGTGGATAAGTTCGGCTTTCCGTTCCTGCATCCACTGATAGGGACTTTGATTGAAATAGTGCTGGAACTTCCGGTTGAAGGAGCGTTCCGAAACGCAGCACAGACTGGCAAACTCCTTGACGGTCTTTACCTTCCGGTAATTGTTCAGGATAAGGTCCTCGAACTTGCTCCCCATTCCGGAAGCGCCGGCAAAAAAGCCAGCCAGTTCGTTTTTGGCATAAAAGCCGCGCAGTATCAGAATGATTTCCTGCTGTTTAAGAATATGCATGTGCCTGCACAGCAGTCCCGTTTCCAGATAGAACAGCACCTGCCTCAAGGCATGAAGCAGCGGCTTACGGATGGGCAGGGTGTGGTCGTTGGTGACAATAGGTTTCTCATGAGAAATGGAATCGAAATACATCTTGTCGCACACCGTTATTTCCTTGTTCCAGAACAGTAGGAGGCATTCTGCCGGGGTGATGCCCGTCAAGCGGTTCTCTGCCCGCTGAGGTATGAGCACCATCCTGTTGGCATGCACGGAGATGGTATGCTCCCTGCCCAGCCCCACCTGCACCTCTCCTTTGAGCACGAACAGTACACAGAAGCAACCGTCATTATCAATCCGGCCTTCTTCGTGTGCAGTTAATTCGTACCGTGAAAATCCGCTTTCATACCTCAGTTGATAATTGAAGCAGGAACGATGCTCTGACAAATAAAATAATCTCATGATAGCTCTTTAATTTATACGCCATAATAACGCATCGCTTTTTTAGATTGTTTTTCACAAAAAAGACATTTATTTATAAATTTAAGACTATCCGTAAGGTTTCGCAGGGTTTTATAAGTATTTGAAAGGTGTATTGATTCCGCTCATTAGCAGCAAGATGGCTGCCAATAAAGTCAAAGCAAAAGATTATCCCGTTCCACCGTGGAGAAATTTTCATTCCACCGCGGTGGAATAAAAACTACTCCACGGCAGAACAAAACTTTCTCCACGGTGGAACGGATTGGTTCTTGCATGCTTTCTGCCTGATACTTATAGAGGAAACACTCGAAGATGCGCTTTGGAGGGAAAGATAATGGCTGTATTTATTATCCCCATAAATAGGGATTGTTCCATTGTGGAATACTTTGTATCTTTGCCACAAAACTAAACGGATGAAACAAGGGTACCTGAAAATAATGAGATGGTTTCTGCCTGTGCTATTTATATCGTACATGGCAGGTATCACACTCTTTACTCACTCGCATGTAGTGAATGGGGTGACCATTGTCCATTCGCACCCGTTTAAGAAAGACTCTCCCCATAGTCATACCACAGTCGAATTTCAATTGATTCATTTGCTGAGCCACGTGGCGACTACCGGAGCCGGCATCTTTTTTCTCTCTTTTCAGTTTATTGCTTATCTGCTCTATACCCTTTCGTGGCGTCCGGATAGGGCAGGATACTGTTCGTCCGTCGTGGGCGTGGTATCTTTGCGGGCACCTCCTGCCGGAAGATAAAACCTCTCTCTCACTGCATTATTTAGAAAAATTTATTTAGTAATTCTACTATCCAAAAATGAAAATGAAGAAATATATATTTTTCCTCGTTGGCCTGTGCTGTGCCCTGTTGCCTGCTATGGCCGACCAACCGGAGCTGCTGGAACTGAAAGCGTCTGATGCCAATATTATCGGTCATGTACTCGATAAAAAAACGGGTGAACACCTCTCTTATATAACAATCGCCCTGAAAGGAACTACCATTGGTACGGTGACGGATGCCACCGGACACTATTTCCTGAAAAACCTTCCCGAAGGGAATTTTGTGCTCGAAGCCAGTTCGGTGGGGTATAAAACCATCAGTCGCAATGTCAGTCTCAGGAAAGGAAAGACACTTGAAGAAAATTTTGAGTTGGAAGAAGATGCCGTGGCGCTTGACGGAGTGGTGGTATCGGCCAATCGCAGCGTAACCAAGCGGCGCCTGGCACCTACATTGGTCAATGTGGTAGATATGAAGATGTTTGAGAATACAAACTCGCCTACACTTTCGCAGGGGCTTAACTTCCAGCCCGGCGTCCGGGTCGAAACGAACTGTCAGAATTGCGGTTTCCAGCAGGTGCGCATCAACGGACTGGACGGTCCGTATACACAGATTCTTATCGATTCGCGTCCCATCTTCAGTGCCCTTTCCGGTGTTTACGGGTTGGAGCAGATTCCTGCCAATATGATCGAGCGCGTAGAGGTGATGCGAGGCGGAGGTTCTGCCCTGTTCGGTTCGTCCGCCATTGCCGGAACCATTAATATCATCACCAAGGAGCCACTGCGCAATTCGGGGCAGTTGGCACATACCCTTACTTCTATCGGCGGCAGTTCGTCTTTCGATAATAATACTTCGCTGAATGCATCGCTGGTGACCGATAATCATCGGGCGGGACTCTATGTGTTCGGGCAGAACCGTCATCGGGATGCGTACGATCATGATGGAGACGGTTATTCCGAAATGCCAAAACTTAAAAACCAGACAGTCGGCTTCCGTTCGTTCCTCAAGACAAGCACCTATTCTAAGTTGACATTCGAGTATCATCACTTACAGGAGTTCCGTCGTGGCGGAAACCTGCTGAACCGTCCGCCTCACGAGGCTGACATTGCCGAACAGATTCAGCACTCTATCAACGGCGGCGGCTTGAAATTCGATTATTTTGCTCCGAATGAAAAACACCGTCTGACCGTTTATACCTCGGCACAGCATACGGACCGCGACAGTTATTATGGCAGCAAAAAAGACCAGAACGCCTATGGAAAGACAACGGACCTGACCTTTATCGGCGGTTCTCAATATGTGTACAGTTTCGGTAAATGCCTTTTCATGCCTGCCGACCTGACTGCGGGATTGGAGTATAACCGGGATAACCTGAAGGACGATATGTGGGGATACAACCGTTATACGGAGCAGACGGTAAATATCGGTAGTGCTTTTTTGCAGAATGAATGGAAAAACGAAAAATGGAGCATTCTCTTGGGCGGACGTCTGGATAAGCACAATCTGATCAGCCATGTTATCTTTAGCCCTCGTGCCAATCTCCGTTTCAATCCTTCCGAGGACATTAATCTTCGCTTGAGTTATTCGTCGGGCTTCCGTGCCCCGCAGGCTTTCGACGAAGACCTGCATATTGAGAATGTAGGCGGAACGGTGTCGATGATTGAGCGTGCCAAGAATCTGAAAGAGGAAAAATCTCAGAGTTTCAGCGCCTCAGCCGATATGTATCACCGTTTCGGTGCTTTTCAGGTGAACTTCCTGGTTGAAGGTTTTTATACCAGACTGTCGGATGTATTTGTACTCGAAAACATCGGACAGCGGGACGGCATTCTTATCAAAGAGCGGCGTAACGGTTCGGGTGCCAAAGTATTGGGACTATCTATGGAGGGGAAAATGGCTTATCTCTCTCTGTTCCAGTTACAGGCAGGAGTCACCTTGCAACAGAGCCGTTATGACGAACCGGAAAAGTGGAGCGAAACGGCACCGGCCGAGAAGAAGATTTTCCGTACACCGAATACCTATGGGTACTTTACGGCAACGTATACGCCGATCAAGCCTCTCTCATTATCCCTGTCGGGCACGTACACCGGCTCGATGTTGGTGCAGCACATGGCCGGTTATATTGACAAGGATGTGGCGGTGAATACACGCGATTTCTTCGATATGGGAGTCAAGGTGGCCTATGATTTCAAACTTTATAAGTCGGTGGACCTGCAATTGAGTGCAGGTGTGCAGAATGTGTTCAATGCTTATCAGAACGATTTCGACCAGGGAGTGGAGCGTGACTCCGGATATATTTACGGTCCGGCTGCTCCGCGAAGCTATTTCGCCGGAATAAAGATCATCTATTAACCCCATTTACATTTGAATGGAAACCGAACTTCTGTTCGGTCGAAATGAAAAAGAGCGTAATGAACGGCGTTTACACCTGCTCATTACGCTCCGAAATTATAAAATACTATTTACTGGTTTGAGGATATTGGTTTTGGAATGGATTTAGTTATGGTTATCCTTAGTTCCGTAACCATGGATATACCAATCGGCTATGCTTAACTTTCCGTCATTATCCAATGTTACGTAGATGCGGGCATACCCTCCCCAGTAAGAGCTATATTCATCCATAAACACTTCAGTTGTTGTGGTTTCAGATGTATTTTCATCCAAAACGATACTTATAGCACCTGCCGGTTCTGCATCAGGATTGAAATCTGTAAAGAAAGCAAGTTCTTTTACATAATCCTCAATACCATTTGGCTTCGCGTCATCACCCTGTTTTACCATATATACCTTTTTCGTTCCGTTACCTTTCGTTACCTTCAAATCAGCAGTATACATTCCATCATCAGTTGTTCCAGTGCTTTCAACACTCAAAGTAAGTGCACCATTGCCTGTCCAGTCTGTTAATGACGGAACTTCCTCTACTGCTTTAGTCTGGATACCGCTACTACCCTTACCGGCTTTCTCTACCAAGTCAATTATCTCACTCAACTTACCATCCTTATCAATTGTTACAGCACGTAAATAATAGGTAGAGCCCGGATAAACAATGTATAGACCGCCATCATTATCTTCAGTCTTCAGCTTAGGCAAATCAGTCACGGCATACTCATACCAATGTACGTTCCTTGAGTCTTCGTCTGCCATTATTGTATTAAGGTCCAAAGAACCTGGTCCTGTACCATCCTTACACAGTACGCGGACAAACTCTACATTGCTACTGACACTAATATCCACAAGCAATTTTTTCGGTGAAATCTGGTCGGGGAAGGTTACAGATGTTATCTCTCCGGTTCCATCGTAAACGGGAGTTCCCGTTGTAACGGACTTATAAACAACCTTGCCGATTTTTCCTTCTTTATCGATAGGAATAGCATATACGATGTATGAAGTATTCGGCTCCATATCCTTGCTGGCAAACTCTTTGGAGAACGCTCCGGTATAAGCCAAAGGAACTTCGGCACCCAAGCGGACGATGCTGGCGCAGATTTCATCCTCGGTCATGTTATCAAAGGATTTACCACCGCTTGCAATCAAGCCTGCACTCGATTGTCCCACATGTATCCTGCTACAATTGGCATCTGCCGTAAAGGTGGCCTCAAAGCTTCTCATCTTTATCTTGTCTTTAGGCACATCTATGGTTACTGCCACCTGTCCGGTAAGTTCCGGTTCGGGAACGGTAATCTCTTTCGTATAAACCTTAGCTTTGCCCTCGGCATCCAGCGCATACACGGCAATGATAACCTGGATTTCATCGGCTTCCAGCGACCTCAGGATGATACCCTTGCTTTCACTGATGTCCTTGTCTTTCAAGGCATATCTCGCCAAAGTCTTTTCGGTGAATGTAGCGCTGACATCCGACCAGTTGTAAGGCTGCATAGGATAGTCGGCATTGGGATTCAAGGAAAGTTCGGCATCTTCAATGAAAGTTTCTTCCTTATAAATCTCTACGTATTTATCTCCACCGTCGCCTTCGAGGTCCTGACCCATGTAGCCTTTGTTAATAGCGCCAATCACATACTTGGTACATTTGGCACTCTTCTTCACCACTACGTCTACGGAGAAAGCGGAAAGGTTCTTGATTTCAAACTCCACCAGCTCGGTCATGACATCCTCGCTCTTGAATGTGAATTCCTTTGAAACTTCCTTGCTCTTGCCGGTTTCGTTCTCGGCGTAAACAGTCAGCGTGTAAGTCACATCCATATCAACGGGAATTTCCAGACGGGTTTCGTCCTTACCGGTCACAGCCGTATATGCGGCAGCGCTCTGCCCTTTCGGTTCACATTTCCAATACCATTTTTCCGTTTCCTCGGAAGGTGTAACGGTTACTACAGCCTTGGCGTTGTCGGCGCTAAGGGCGGGTTCACTCACTGCGATGGTCGGTAAAGCAGGTTTGCCGGGTGTCGGATCGTCTTTGTCGTCCGAGCAACTTGCCCATACGCAAGCAGCCATTGCCAGTATGGGAAGCCTGTCTCTTATACACATCTCCGAGCCCACGAGACTGGGCATGATCTCGTATGCCG
>ENA-UBIY01001025-UBIY01001025.1-human-gut-metagenome-genome-assembly--contig:-NODE-1025-length-10160-cov-4.531717_pt1 | contig 10160 bp, 13 predicted proteins | sample MGYA00244945_ERZ654882 | MGnify/ENA primary metagenome ERZ654882 (study PRJEB26926, sample SAMN06164824) | human gut metagenome | biome: ENVO:00009003; feature: ENVO:2100002; material: ENVO:00002003...
CCCTCCCCCGCCCCGGCGGAAATACCGGAGGGCCCAACAACGGGGCAGACGGAAAACACCGGCGGGCAGGGGGAATCGAGGCCGCTGTCGGTGGTGGCGGCGGACGAGAACGGGTACACCCGGGTGGGGGACGTGTTCATCAAGAACAGTTCGCGGCAGACGGTGGAGGGCATCGTGTTTGACGGGACGTTCGCGGCGGCGCTGGGCGAGGACGCGCCGCAGGTGCTGATCGTCCACACCCACGGCAGCGAGGCGTACACCATGCCGCCGGGGGAGGAATACGAGGACACGGGGAGCTTTCGGACGGCGGATGCCAGCGTGAGCGTGATACGGGTGGGCGACGAGCTGGCGAGGGTGCTGTCGGGCTACGGGATATCGGTGCTGCACGACCGGGCGCTGTATGACGACCCGGAGTACAACGGGGCGTACTACCGGGCGGAGGACGCCATCGAGGCGTATATGGAGAAATACCCCAGCATCGGGTTCATTCTGGATGTGCACCGGGACGCGCTGGAGGACAAGGCCGGGCACCAGTACAAGGTGGTAACGCGAGAGGACCCGGACTGCGCGCAGGTGAGCCTGGTGATGGGCAGCAGCTGGGAGGGCTGGCAGGAGAACCTGAAATTCGCCGTGGCGGTGCAGCAGCACCTGACGGAGCGCTATCCCACGCTGATGCGGCCGCTGACGCTGCGGAACTCGGACTACAATGAGTACTTCACGCCCGGGAGCCTGCTGGTGGAGATCGGCGCGGCGGGGAACTCGCTGGACGAGGCGCTGAAGGCCGTGCGGGTATTCGGAGAGGGTTTTGCGGAGGTAGTGACGGGAAAATAGGGTTGCAATCCGGGCGTCGGTAGGGTATAATGTGGGAAACTTATCAAAAAAACGATTCCGGAGGGTATAGACTATGAAACGGAACCGCGGCTTTACATTGATGGAAATGCTGATCGTGGTGGCGATCATCGCTGTGCTGGCGGCTATTGCCATCCCTGTGTTCAACGGCAGCCTGCACAAGGCCAAGGTGGCCGCCGACATGGCCAACGTGCGGGCGTATTACGCGGAATTGCAGACACAGCTTATCTTGACCGGAGAGTCTGATTTCACCGAAAATCGCTATCTGAGCGAGATCACTTTCTCCGATGGCAGTACCGTCAAACTACAGGCGGGTAAAGTAGGCGTAAGGCTGGAGCGCAGTCAGGGTCAAGGCTATACCGGCAAGCCGGTGCGCTATGAGATGATCTACCAATGCGACAAGGGCGACCACGAACTGCTGCTGGAATAATGATGAAAAAAGAGACGGCTCACGCCGTCTCTTTTTTTATCGGTTTTTCTTGGCCAGCTCCATCAGCTCGGGGAACTTGGATATGACGTAGCTGTAGCTGCCGCGGCCGTGGGGCAGCAGGCAGTTGGAGCAGTCCTTGACGCCGTTTTCCAGGTACCTGAAGTTGCCGCCGCACTTGCTGCCCAGGGTGTACAGCGGGCAGTAGCAGAACAGGCAGTTGAAGTCCTCCGGGTGGGCGGTCTTGTGGCAGGGGAAGAACTCACAGGCGGTGTGCTGGGTGAAGGAGTAGGCGCACTCCTCGGGCTTTTTGGTGTAGATATCGTTCATGTCAGTCCTCCACGGTGACCAGGCCGTCGTCACCCACGGTGACGGTCATGCCGGTCTGCACATATTGCAAAAATTCGTCGCCCAGGGAGTCCACCACGGGCATTTTGCTGTCGGTCCAGACATCGCCCAGAATGGCGCCGGAGGCGGCCAGGGAGTCGATGGGCAGGGAGAAGAGCATACAGGCGGGCTGCTTGCCGTGGGAGCAGACGGTGAAGAGCACCATACCGCCGGTGGTGGAGCCGATAGTCTGGGGCAGGCAGAGGGCCTTGCCGATCATGGGTTTCCTGTAGATGTCGGGGTTATTCTGGTCGCCGCACTTGACCTGCTTGTCGCCGAACATCATGGCCATCTGGTAGCTGGCCAGGGTGTTGAAGCCGCCATGGCTGACCAGCGCTTCGGCGGTGCAGGTGCCGGGGACCACCACGCGGCCCTTGAACTGCTGCATATCAGCGTCCCTCCTTTCCGGTGAGGATGTCCAGTATCTCCGCGTCGGTATAATACCGGGCGCTGGTGTAGGTGCGGAGCTTATTGGAGTTGGTGATGACCGCCTTCTTCTTGCACAGGGGGTTGTTCATGTACATCAGCGGGCAGATGTAGCTGAGGATCACGCCCATGCTTTGCAGCTTGTAGCCCTCCACGGTGTCCTTGAAGGCGTCCAGCACCGCCGGGGCGGCGGTGAACACGGTGGGAACGGCCACCTGCAGGCGGTTCTGCGCCCGCAGGGCATCGGTGAGCTTCGCCGTCCAGTCCTTCAGCTGCTCCAGCGTCAGGTGAGGACAGCCCACGAAGCACAGCTGCGGCGCGGCGGCAGGGTCCTTCCAGATGACGGGATAGCTGCGCTTCACGCGCTCCAGCTCGGCGTCATCGATGATGTAGGTCCGATAGCCCTCCCGCAGCAGAGCCTCGCCCTGCTGTTTTGCCTCGGGGGTCAGGTGCTCCACATGGTACAGGCCCACGGCGCCGTTGGAGGCGGTGGCCGCGCCGAAGTCCTTGAGGTAGGCGCGGTTCTCGTCGTTCAGCTCCGTGCCCAGCCACTTGTCCAGTCCCCGGACGTAGGGCACGTCCTCCATGACCTTCATGCCGATGGCGGAGCCGAGAAGCTGGGCCTCGGGCCGGCGGGTGCATTTGACCTCCACCAGCCAATGGGCCTTGCGGCCCTCGTCGGTGAGCAGGCCGAACTCCGGCACGAAGCCGGCGATGCTGCCCATGAGCTCCAGCATACCGCTGTTGCGGTTGCAGCGGGCGCCCAGGACGGAGTTGGCGTAGACCACGGCGGAGGACTCCGCCCAGCTGAGGATATCACCCTGTTTGGGGGTGTTGCCCACCTGATCCAGATAGCAGGTACAGGTATAGGCGTTATCGGCGGTGATGCCCAGCTTTTTCAGCTGCTGCTCATACCGGTCCTGCTGGGTGTACATGATCTTGCGGAAGACGATGTCCTCCAACAGACTGGTGGGGACGTGCTTATCCAGGGGCAGGGGGTCAGCAGTGAATTTCTGACCGCTGGTAAGGCCGGACTCGATAAGACGGTCGTACAGGTCGTAGACCGGCTTCATCACCGCCAGGCCGAAGGAGATGACGGTGTGGCCGTACTCACTGGTAACGGGGACCATACGCTGGGCGCCGAAGGTATCGCCGTACATGACCAGCGTCTTGACCACCTTGGCCATGGTCTCGCCCTGGGCGCCGTCCAGCAGGGCCTGCTGCTGGGGTGTCAACTGCATAAAACCACTTCCTTTGTTTCAGAATGGTGCTGCGCTGGCTCTATTGTACCAGTCCGCCGCGGGAAAGTCAACTTGACGAAGGGGATGCGGTGGGGTATACTGCAGAAGAAAGGACGGTGGCAATATGCGGAGCGTGCTGCTGTGGAAGGATATGGATCAGGTGGCGGAGCAGATGGACGCCGCCGTATTTCAATATGTGGGTGAATTGCAGACGGAGAGCTTTGAGGCCTTTGCCGACTTCGACCTGCTGGCCTTTGACTGGTACGATGTGCGGAAGGCGGGGAAAAGCGGCAAGGTGCTGGTATACATCGACCGGGAGGACCTGTTTTTCTTCTGCCGGAACGAGGCGGCACAGCAGTATGTGCAGGGTGCGGTGGACACGCTGACCGCAGGCGGACCGCTGAATGACCAGCAGCTGCTGTACCGGTTTTTTGCGGGGCTGTTCAAGGGCGACATGGCGTATCTGGAAAAGCTGGAGGCCCAGATCAACGGCGGCGAGAGCACCATACTGGAGGGCAAGGCCAAGGACGACGCGCCCCGGCGCATCGCCGCGTGGCGGCGGGAGCTGCTGCACCTGAAGCGGTACTATGAGCAGTTGGACGCCATCTTCGATGAGATGTGCGACAACGATAACGGGCTGATCGAAGCCGACATTCTGGCGCGGCTGGAGGTGCTGGGGCGGCGGACGGGCCGGTATCTGCAAAAGGTATGCGCGCTGCAGGAGCTGGTGGCCCAGCTGCGGGAGGCCTATCAGAGCCAGCTGGCCATCCAGCAGAACGACCTGATGCGGGTATTCACCATTGTGACGGTGCTGTTCCTGCCGCTGACGCTGATCACCGGCTGGTTCGGCATGAACTTCGTAAATATGCCGGAGCTGCAGTCGGAGTGGGGCTATCCCGTGATCATCGCCGCCAGCATACTGCTGGTGGCAGGACTGCTGTGGTTCTTCAGGCACAAGAAATGGCTGTAAAAAAAGCGCCCCTCAGGCCGCCTGGCCTGAGGGGTGCTTTTCATCTGTATACCACCGCTGCGGCGGAGAGCACGGCCAGCAGCGGCAGCAGGGTCTGCCCGCGCTGCCGCAGACGGCGGCGCAGGAGGTGCAAAGCGTTCAAGCTGCCAGGGTCTTGCCCATGGCGCGCAGGGCATCCAGGGCGGTGTCATCCGGGGCCTCGCAGCAGATCACGCTGTCGCAGACCAGGTTCACGCCGGCATCGGCGCAGTCCTTTTCCCAGGAACGCATCCACTCGCCGTCGCCCCAGCCGTAGGAGCCGAACAGAGCCACGGCCTTGCCGCCCAGGCAGTTCTTGCAGGCGTCGAACATGGGCTGGAACTCCATCTCCTCCAGCACCTCGCTGCCCATGGCGGGGCAGCCGAAGGCAATGGCGGCATAGCCGTTCAGCTCGGCGGTGTTCACCTGGTCCACCGTCAGCAGCTTGGCCTCCGCGCCGGCGGCGGTCATGCCCTCCAGCACGGCATTGGCCATGGCCTCGGTGTTGCCGGTGCCGCTCCAATAGATCACAGCAGTCTTTTTCATTGTCGTTTCTCCTTTCGATCGTTACCCCGCCACAGCCAGCTGATCGATCGTCGCGCCGGCCTGCCAGAGCTTGCAGTATGTGTCCGTGCAGCGCTTGAACCGGGTGAAGAGCCGCCGTGCCCGGGCCTCGTCGCTGTACACCTTCCACAGCCCCGCGCACTTGTAGCTGCGGGCACGGTTGTCCACGAAGCCCTTGACGTCCTCAGGAGGGTAGCTGAGGAAGAGGCCGATCTCGTGGGGGAAGTCCGCACCCTGACGGAAGCGGCGGATCAGCGTGGCCACACAGTGGCCGCAGCTGCCGCCGTCATAGCCGGCCTCCGCCAGCAGGCGGCGGGCCAGATCGTCGCTGAGATCGCGGCGGAGAGTGGCGGGGCGGTAGAGGTACAGCAGGGCGCTGCCCTCGGTAAAGCGAAGGGGCAGCAGGCACAGGCCCTTGGGCGAGAGGCGGCGGTTCAGCTGCCGCACCTCGTCCAGCAGTGCATCCCGGTCCGTGCAGGGACAGGGAAAGAGACTTCCGGTCTTGATACCGGCCAGAGTGGGGGCGCACTGGCGCACGACCATTTCTTCGGACATAGGGGTTCCTCCTTAACCGGCGTGTTTTTCCAGAATGCTCCGCAGGGCGGACAGAGAGCTGGTATGGCAGCGCTCGATACGGGTCGGCGTGCCCTTCAGCTCGCTGAGCGCGCTCTGCACCAGCTTATGGGACATGGTGGAGGTGAAGAAGATCATCAGGTCCGGACTGCCCAGCTTGTTTTTCAGGCCGCCGGAGGGTTTGGTGAACACCTTGGCGGAGCATTTGTAGGACTGACACAGGTCCTTGTAACGACGCTCCATGCACTCGTTGCCGCCTAAGATCACGACGCTCATATCGCACTTCCTTTCTGTTCCGTGCCGCCGAATATTGCTCGACGGTATTTTTGCTCGTTTCTTCCGGATGATACGCGGTTAGCTTCTTCTAACTTTGGTTAGAGTGATTTAACTATCGGTTTTCAAAAAAGCGCCGGGGGAGGGCGCTTCTTTGACGGGTCACTTTCTGTGGAAGGAAAAGAGGCCCTTTTTCTCGTAGGGATGGGCGTCCATCGCCTTGACCTCGTAGCCGGTGGCGGCGATGGCGTCACGCAGCGCCTGCTGGTCCAGGGGCTGCTCCGAGAGGATCACCGTCTCGCCCTTGGTGTGGGAGGACGTGACCTTCTGGACGGAGAACTTGTTTCGGACGGTGTCGTTGACGTGGCTCTCGCACATGGCGCAGGCCATGCCGTCCACCTTCAGGATCGTTTCTGTCATGGTGACATCTCCTTTTAGACGCAGGGGGAGGCACTGACGATGCCTCCCCCCTGCTCTATTCAGTGCTTGCAGCTCTGGCTGTGGCACTGGCCGTGCATGGCGCAGTGGGCGCAGCCGGCACCGCAGGAGGACTTTCCCGCCTTCTTCTGGCGCAGCAGGTAGCGGATGATGAGGATCACAACGACAAGTAAGGCGGCACTGATGAGGATCGTGCCCAGGTTTGCTGTCAGCCATTGCAGCATGGAAGTTCACTCCTTTCTATGGGATAAGAGGGTAATTACCGGGATGACTTACTTCACGGAGAGCTTGGTGGCTTCCTTGTAGGGCTTGCACAGCATGTAGATGATGCCGGCCAGCAGGAGCACCGCCACGATGACGCCCAGGATGTTGGCATTGCCGGTGAACAGAGCGCCGAACTGGTTGATCATCAGCGCGATCACATAGGCGAAGCCGCACTGATAGCCGATGGCGAACCAGGTCCACTTGCGGCTGTTCATCTCGCGCTTGATGGCGCCGATGGCAGCGAAGCAGGGGGCGCACAGCAGGTTGAACACCAGGAAGCTGTAAGCGGTGATACCGGTGAAAGCCGCGGCCATAGCGTCGTAGACGCTGCCGTCGCCGCCGCCGTACAGGACGCCCAGGGTACCCACGATGTTCTCCTTGGCCACCAGGCCGGTGATGGAGGCGACGACCGCCTGCCAGTTGCCCCAGCCAAGGGGTGCAAAGATCCAGTCGATAGCGCCGCCGATGGCCGCCAGGATGGAGCAGTCGATCTGATCGTCAGACAGCATCTGGAAGGTGCCGTCCACCCAGCCGAAGTAGCTGGTGAACCAAACGAAGATGGTGGACAGCAGGATGATGGTGCCGGCCTTCTTGATGAAGGACCAGCCGCGCTCCCACATGCTGCGCAGCACGTTGCCGAGGGTCGGCCAGTGGTAGGCAGGCAGCTCCATGACGAACGGAGCGGGATCACCGGAGAACATCTTGGTCTTCTTCAGCATGATACCGGAGATGATGATGGCTGCCATACCGATGAAGTAAGCGGAGGTGGAGACCCAGGCACTGCCGCCGAAGAGGGCGCCGGCGATCATGCCGATGAACGGAACCTTGGCGCCGCAGGGGATGAACGTGGTGGTCATGATCGTCATACGGCGGTCACGCTCGTTTTCGATGGTACGGGAGGCCATGATGCCCGGAACGCCGCAGCCCACACCGATGAGCATCGGGATGAAGGACTTACCGGAAAGGCCGAACTTGCGGAAGATACGGTCGAGAACGAAGGCGATACGGGCCATGTAGCCGCAGGCCTCGAGGAAGGCGAGCATCAGGAACAGAACCAGCATCTGAGGCACGAAGCCGAGCACCGCGCCGACACCGGCGACGATACCGTCGAGGATCAGGCCGTTGAGCCAGTCAGCCGTACCGGCGGCGTCAAGCGCATCGCCGATCAGAACGGGCACGCCCGGGACCCATACGCCATAGTCTGCCGGGTCGGGCTCGTCAAAGCCATTCTCTTCAAAGTAGCTGACAGCATCCACATAGGTCATGCCGACGGTGGAATCTTCGTCTGCATCATCGGGGATGGCGTCATAGTAGGCGGTCATTTCGTTGATGGCGAGGGTCTCTTCATCTTCCACGTCAACGGTGGCGGTGTCTTCGGTGGGCTGGAAGGCCTTGAGCTCTTCGAGCGCCGCGTCGGCGTCGAAGCTCTCGTCTTCCATGTCGAGGCCGACGAACGCGTCAGCCGCTTCGGTCGCGGCGGTGTAATCGTCGCTTGCTTCGCCATAGGCGGCGGAGCCAATGCCCAGCAGGTGCCAGCCATCGCCGAACACGCCGTCGTTTGCCCAGTCGGTCGCGGGCGCGCCCACGGCGACCATGGCGATGTAGTAAACAAGGAACATCACGACCGCGAAGATGGGCAGGCCCAGCCAGCGGTTGGTGACGACCTTATCGATCTTATCGGAGGTGGAGAGCTTTTCGCTGCTCTTTTTCTTGTAGCAGCCCTTGATGAGCTGGGCGATGTAGATGTAGCGCTCGTTGGTGATGATGCTCTCGGCGTCGTCGTCGAGCTCGGTCTCCGCCGCCTTGATGTCCTCTTCGATGTGGTTCATCGTCTCGGTGGGGATGCTGAGCTTTTCAAGCACCTTGTCGTCGCGCTCAAAGATCTTGATCGCGTACCAGCGCTGCTGCTCTTCCGGCATGGAGTGCACGGCCGCCTCTTCGATGTGGGCGATGGCGTGCTCGACAGGGCCGGAGAAGGTGTGCATCGGGACGGTCTTGGTGCCCTTGGCGGCGCGGATGGCAGCCTCGGCAGCGTCCATGACGCCGTCGCCCTTGAGTGCGGAGATCTCGATGATCTCGCAGCCAAGCTCACGGGAGAGCTCCTTGACGTTGATCTCATCACCGTTCTTGCGGACGATATCCATCATGTTGATGGCGATGACCACGGGGATGCCGAGCTCAGTGAGCTGGGTGGTGAGATACAGGTTACGCTCGAGGTTCGTGCCGTCGATGATGTTCAGGATCGCGTCGGGACGCTCGGTGATGAGGTAGTTACGGGCGACGACTTCCTCCAGCGTGTAGGGGGACAGGGAGTAAATACCGGGAAGGTCCATGATGACCACGTCATCGTGCTTCTTGAGCTTACCTTCCTTCTTTTCCACGGTGACGCCGGGCCAGTTGCCGACAAACTGATTCGAGCCGGTCAGCGCATTAAACAGCGTCGTCTTACCGCAGTTGGGGTTGCCCGCGAGGGCAATTTTGATCTGCTTTTCCATGTTTCTTACTGCTCCTTCTTGTTAAGTTTCCTTAACTTATGTAGAAATAAATTATTCAACTTCGATCATTTCGGTGTCCGCCTTGCGCAGCGACAGCTCGTAGCCGCGCACGGTGACTTCCATCGGGTCGCCCAGGGGCGCTACCTTGCGCACGAACACCTCAGTGCCCTTGGTGATGCCCATATCCATGATACGGCGCTTGACGGGGCCCTCGCCATGGAGCTTGACGACTTTGACGGTCTCGCCGATCTTGACTTCACGCAGTGTTTTCATAATCTCTCTCCTTTTATTTGAAAAATTGCTCAAACCATGATTTTTCTTGCCATTTCTTCACTGATAGCAACACGGGCTTCCTTGACCTTGACGATCACGTTCCCGCCGAGCGACGACACGATACTCACCGTGCCCCCGGCCACAAAGCCGAGATCTTCGAGATGCTTTTTGACTTCAGCACTCCCGCCGACTTTGAGGATAGTATTTTCTTCTCCGGCATTCGCCAGTGTAAGCGGCATCATACTGTATCCCTCCGCATGCTGTTGGTCTGGCACTTTTCTCATCGCGGCGATCCGCAATTCGCCGGCGCAAAGTTAGTGTCATTTAACTTTCGCCCGTAAGTTTAATCTCTCTAACCTATTTTGTCAAGAGGTTTTGTGAACATTTTTTTAATGCTTGCATTTTTGGTTAAAGCATGTTAATCTGTGATTGACCTTTAACAATGAAGTTGGTGAAACCGCACATGAAAATCCAAAAGGCATCTGAAGATTATCTCGAATCCATGCTGATGATGAAAGAGCAGCACGGCTATATCCGTTCGGTCGACGTGGCCGACCATCTGGGCGTGACGAAGCCCAGCGTCACCTACGCGACCAAGCGACTGCGCGAAAACGGATATATCGAGATGGACCGCGACGGCCTCATCACGCTGACAGACCGCGGCATGGCGATCGCAGCAAAGATGCTCGACCGCCACCACACGCTCACAAAATTTCTCATCGCCCTCGGCGTGGACGAAAAGACCGCTGAGGAGGATGCGTGCAAGATCGAGCACGACATCAGCCAGCAGACATACGACGCGATCTGCGAGCACGCAAGGCAGCACCTTTAAATGCAGGATCAACGGCCCCGTACCGAAAAGGTGCGGGGCCGTTTTCTTATATTTATCATATAATTTTTGAAGCCCTTCATATTGTGGTGTAAATCCTGTCTCTTATACACATCTGACGCTGCCGACGAAC
>ENA-UBIY01001028-UBIY01001028.1-human-gut-metagenome-genome-assembly--contig:-NODE-1028-length-10132-cov-18.132579_pt1 | contig 10132 bp, 9 predicted proteins | sample MGYA00244945_ERZ654882 | MGnify/ENA primary metagenome ERZ654882 (study PRJEB26926, sample SAMN06164824) | human gut metagenome | biome: ENVO:00009003; feature: ENVO:2100002; material: ENVO:00002003...
ATCAGATATTTTCAGACCGACCGAACTTTGACACGCATCGTTTCTCCCCCCTTACATTAAAAATACTTCAGTCCATTGGCAATGCTACTGCAATAAAAGCTAAAATGGATCCGAAAGTAGAGAGATTTTTCACGACAGGTAAAACATTATATTTCTAAAAATATGGCAAATAATCACGAACAATTTATTGCTTTTATGACACAATTAAAGCATCAAAATCAAGAAGAGATACACTTAAAAAAAATCGTGAATCTATTAGAAAGAAAATTCGTAATTACTTCAAGAATAATTGGCCGGATAAAATTCAGCCCCAATTTCATTGGCAAGGTTCATACTCTATGTATACTTTGCTGAATCCGATTAAGGATGAAGATGGACTTGGTGCATATGATTTGGATGATGGAATATATTTTATTGGTTCGTCTGAAGATGAACGTGAAACTGTACAATGGTATCATAACCAAATTTATGAAGCAGTAAAGGACCACACAACACAGGGTGCAAAAGACAATAACCCATGCGTAACTGTATATTTTGCAGATAACCATCATATTGATTTGCCAGCATATTTTATGGTAGATGGAGATGAGCATCCCAAAATGGCTCACAAAAAAAATCCATGGATGGATTCAGATCCAAGAGAAACGACCAATTGGTTTAATGGAAAATCAGAACATCCACAACTGAGGAGAATTGTACGATATGTAAAAGCATGGGCTGACTATGTGAACAATCAGGGAAAAGGGAAAATGCCAACGGGATGTATACTTACCATTCTTGTTGAAAAGAATTTCACTTCAAATGATAGAGATGACATAGCATTAAGGGATGTTCTCGTAAAAATGAATAATAGTCTCAGCGCTAAAGATGGTTTTCATTGTTATCGCCCTACATTCCCAGTAGGAGAAGATTTATTTGAGCATTACAAAACAAGCCGCAAAGATTTTTTCCTTAAAGAATTGAACTCTTTTGCGTCTGACGCTGATAAAGCTGTAAATTCATCTAATCAAAAAGATGGTTGTTTAAAATGGCAAAATCACTTAGGTGAACGTTTCTCTTGCTCAACAGCAAAAGACGAAGATGAAGATGCTCAGAAAAAGAATCTATCAGGAACATTAAAAACAAATAGTCGCTTTGCATAATAAAGAATTACTTAAAACTTGCTTTGCTGAAATAAGTAAGGAAGACGATGTAGAACTTGTTGGTCAGATTCCAACAACTTCACAGCATTCATACATAGAGTGTTGGAAATTGAGTACCTATATTTCAGTAGCTCCTGTTGCTGAAAAAATAGAACTATATATAGGATTCCCAAATTCATTTCCATATGAATGTCCAGATATTTTCTATTTTGATACGAAGTATGACTACTTCCCTCATATAGATTATACTTATCGAAGACTCTGTTATCTTGAAGAAGGAATAACTTATTCTCCAGATCAACCTATTTCAGTATTACGTGAATGCATTAGGCAAGCTAAACGCTTGATAGAGAAAGGGGCAAAACGTGAAAATGAAGATGATTTTATCAAAGAAATATATAGTTATTGGATAGGAACATATCCAAACGAACAAACTATTAATGATGATTGGTTGATTTATGGTGATATACCTACCACATCACAAATCCTTAAGGTTTGGTCATATAAAGAAACTCTATATACGGAAAAAGGAGCTTCTCATAATTTAATTATACAGAACGATGATATTGATATTGATTTTGAACATTATCTAAAGCGTAAACCTTACTTCTCTGAAAATGAAACATTATTCCTCAGAAGTGTTGAGATTCCTTATACGCCTCCATATTCAATAAGCCCTTTAACGTTTTTAGAATGGATTAAAGATCCTGATGATAAAAAATTGTTCAAAAAAGTTCTCAACAAGAAGAAAAAAGTAATTGTTACGTTTCCACTACTTCATACAAAATATCTTGGTGGATGCTATATACCATTGCAACCAGCCTTTAGAAAAGGCCATCGAAATCTTACTGCATTTGAAGAACTTACACTTTTTGAGAAAAAAAACAGGTGCCTTCAACGGCTCATTGGCAAAATATATTCCTCTGATAGAATAGACCAACGTACTTCAGGAAGGAAGTTGGGAACAAGGAAATTTGCTGTTATAGGACTTGGAAGCATCGGAAGTAACTTATGTTATTTTTTAAGTGGATGGTCTAATACGGAATATATACTTGTTGATAATGATATTATGCAACCAGAAAATATTGGAAGGCATTTACATGGTATGAAATATATTCAACAAAGTAAAGTTCATTCCGTTGAAGAGTTTCTGCGAGAGAAAAGGCCTGATTCATTAATAAAAAGTTATGGTAATTCAATAGAGAACGTTATAGAAAAAGATCTAAATGAGTTCAATAGATGTTCTGCATTATTCATGTGCGTAGGAGATTGTATGTCAGAACAATATGTATTGTCATTGGTAAAAAAAGGCATTTTACGCACTCCAATATTTATTCTATGGCTTGAGCCTTTTGCAATAGCTGGACATCTAGTATACATAAATCCTGCCAATAGTCCTAATTTGGATAACATTTTAGAAAAAGATACAATGTTATATAAGCATAATATAATACCTTCCTCTGAATACATCAGTAGAGGTGAAACAGAATTTATTAGTAGAGATGCTGGATGCAATGGGGCTTATGCACATTATTCAGGAAATGATGTTATACTTTTTTTGTCGGCTATATATCCAATTATCAATAACCTAATAAAAGAACCTTTTAATTCAATGTGCTATCGATGGGTAGGAAATCTAAATATTGCAATAGAGAAAAAAATAAAATTAATAGAAGGGGAACACATTTCCGGAAGTATCACGAAAATACCTCTATAGATTATAAAAAAATAAAGGTTGAAATAAAGGAATCTGCATTAAAGAAACTTCAAACTTTTCAGCAGAAAGAAGGATTTGAGATTGGTGGTGTGTTTACAGGGTCTGAATTAGAAGAATCTAAATTTCGTATAGCAAAAGTTTCCGATCCATGTACAATATTTAATGGATCTACTAAATACAACTGCACAAGAGATGCGAGATTAGCAAATCTTTTTATAGAAGAGGATTATAAAGTATCAAACCGCTCCAGATATTATTTAGGGGAATGGCATACCCATCCTGAGGATAATCCTCAACCTTCAAATATAGATGTCGCTTCCATCAAAAATATATATTCTACGTCAAAACTTCCTATTAATGGAGTTTTTTTGATAATTGTTGGACTAAGAAGCAACTATTATGGTTTTTATGATGGTAAAAACATTCATAAAATTGACGTTACTTTATGTACATAACTTTATTCACACAGTTTAAGAGGATGATAGGGTCAATAACCTTACCATCCTTTTTTGTTGTCAGGTGCAGATGGGGGCCTGTTGACATACCTGTATTACCAGACACCCCGATTATCTCACCGGCCTTAACATATTGTCCGATTGTAACCTTAGATGATGACAAATGACAATAGCTGACCGTGTAGGTGTCGGTTTGAATTGTGATGTATCTGCCAGAACGCTTATCATGAGCAGACTTCACTACTTTCCCTGGAAGCATGGAAAACACAGGTTCGTAGTGTGCCTGAAGATCTACTCCATTATGCATGCAATATTTATGTGTAACAGGGTAATAACGCATTCCAAACTCTGAGTTTATCTGAATATTCTTTAATGGAAAAGCCATATTCAAAAATTGAAGAATATCACCAGATGTTTGTGAAGAGGGTCCTACATTATCCCGGCATGATTCCACCATATTTAAATGTGATGAAGCATGGTTCAAAGAATCTTTTAACATCAAATTGTCCACAAGAGAAGTATTTGTCTCTTGTGGATTTTTTGTTTTGTGGACTTGTTGATTATATAAACGCCCAACCGTATTAAACTGCGCTTTTATTGTGGTACTTGGCATAAACGAGAGAAGTACCATCATGAGTATGTTTCTAATTTCCATGAAACAAAATTACATATCTCTATTACCATGGGATAAACCTCACATACTCCAAGTGATTTTTCTAACTTTATTTAGGCTAATAGTATGATTCTCGGCGATAAATCATACTTCTTTCATAAGGAAATATAAAACTATTGGTATAATATGTCTATTCTTCCGTTTCTCCAACCACACCTTTTATTTTTGTTTCTGAATTAGCTATTAATAAAGTACTTCATAAGAAAATGAAATACTGTTATGGCCAAAATAATAACGTATTAAAAAAAGTAACAAATGATTTACAACTTTGATGAGAATGAAATGCCTTACGGCATTCTCGAACGTTTTGGACTGACACAGGAGATGATTGAGGATCTGCCGACAGACATTTTGCAAAATATTCTCAATGGCCGGCATTCTCCAGTCTTACCTGTACACATCATTGCTGATGATGGTGAAGAAGTAAAGGCAAGAACACGATTCTGCCTTGTAAGAACGCCAGAAAGCAATGTAGATGTTCTCTTCTTTCCGAAACTTGACGAGTATGATTTAAAAGTATTCAATGAGCAGCAGAAGCAAAACCTTCTTGCAGGCAAACCCATCATCGGACATTTGGAAAGTAACGAAACGGGGCACGAGCTTGGCACCAAATGTTTCTTCCAGCTTGACCAGGATAGCAAACAGGTACTGAGCGTGCCGACACCAGTCATAGGTAGGAACATTCAATACCTTACCGACCGATATCATCTTACGAGTACTGAGATGCAGAAACTACAAAACGGAGAAATTCTCTCTATCATTGAAGACGATGATGAGATTTCCATCGGTATCGATCTTAATTCAAATACGGGTATCCGTCTCTCCGCAGGTAATGAACAAGTTTGGCGCAGAGAAGCTAAACGGGAATGGGACAAATACAACTTCGGAATTTTCGGTTGTTGGACCATGGACGAAAATGGTAATCTTGACTATATCCATGAGGAGGACTACTCTGAAGAAATCTGGAATGAGCAGAAGAAACAAGGTATGCGTATGATGCAGCGATAAACCAAAGTAACAACCATCAATAACAAATTCAATATGGCGAATATCAAATACTATCCAGAAGACGAGCTTGTGCAGAAAGTACAGAGTGGAGAATACGGTTGGCTCGATTACATCAATCACCACTCACCGGAATGGCAGGAAGAATACACCGAATTCTGTAATGAAAGGAACCTTGTAGTTAACGAAGAATCAGCCGAAGATTTTATCGAATGGAAAGGCGAACTTGTTGAAACAGGCGAATAATAAACATTTAAAATCAATCACAGTATGTCAATCAGATCAAATGCACTATCAGTAGGTAGAGATTTGTCGCCAGAGCTGCAGGATATTCTCCGTCGCAATGGTATGCAAGCACATATTATTCGACAAGGTGAAAACTATCTTCTGTCGGTTCAAGGGCATGACTCACCTCTCCTAACCTATCATATCAGTGCCAGACAGATGAGAGACTTGGCAGATTGGGGTACAAACTCGGCTAACAAAAAAGCCTATAACACCTTTGCTGATTTAGTGAAGAAAGACTTCTATATACCGAGAGACTTTGTCCATGCCCGTAATGCCAACGGTCGTGTGGCTATGGGACTTCACGGCTACCGGATTGGTGTTGGCGAATACGGCAGACTGCCGTGGGACAAACGCCGTGCCTTTATGATGATGGATCCGTTTCATGGACGTTTTTTGGGATGGACACCACGCAATCAGGAAGGCTTCCACATGCGCCGTGTCGGTGGAGCCATGTTCATGCAAGGAACCCCTATGGTTCCGGAACGTCCCGATGGAAGAATCAAACCAGGTGAATTACTCAATGGAGGCTATGGCTTCTATTATAAAGGAGGACAGCAGAACATGGTACAGCAGCCTTCACAGGATGTACTCGCTGATTTGGAAACAGTGATTCCACCTGTAGAAATACGTACCCGTCCCCAGGAACCGGCAAAACCATACAAGGAACTTATCACCTCAGACGTATACCTTAGCAACGAAAAGTGGCAGGAATGTCTCTCTTCTCATGGAGTCATTATTGATGCCAACAGCAAAACCCTGACCATTCAGTCGACCGCTACACAACATGATCTTGTTTACGACCTAACGGATGAAGAAGTTACCCGGCTTACAGACAATTCCATCAAGAATGTGCCTGTACAGAACCGTCTGGACATCATCAACAACGTTATCATAAATGATTTCTCAGATAAATTGACGATGGACATGCTCAATTCCAAAGAGCAGATACCCCTAAAACTTACTCCCGAAGTAGAAGCGGAACTGAATGCCAGACAAGAAGTTGTGGCAGAACACGCGCTTCCTCTTACTCAGGGAAATGAATATATCATTGCAGAGCATGAAGACCGAAGCGTCGCTCATGTGGATGGTAACAGCCTTTATGATATAAACCAAGATAAAGGATGGTTCCGGGAAGGAAGAAACGGACGTGAGGTACAGGTGGACGACATCAGAGTTGAGCCTGTACGCAACGAACAAGGTGAAATTCAGAAAGACGAGAAAGGCAATGCCATGTTCCGTATGACCGCTGTCATCAATGGCGAGAGCATCAGTCACGAGATAACCCAAAAACAGTATGACAAGTTCATGGCCGTAGATGACTATCATCGTATGAAACTCTTCTCTCACATCTTTGATGAAGTGGACATGAAGAATGCGCCGGGTCATGGGAAAAATATAGGTGCCATGATTGGAGGTGCTCTACTTGCCGGCCTTACCGTTATGCGAGAACTCGGAAGAGACCGTTATGCTCCGGCTGTGTTCGTTGAGCACCATCATGCACCTGGTCCGCACGTCTATTTCAAAGGAGGTGTGGATTCACCACAGGATCTTGCATCAAGAGCATTTGATGCCGGACTTAATGCAGCTGAGCATGGAGTCGGCTTAGGACATGGGAGATAAAACTTAACAATCATCATAGAACACAATGAACGAAGAGCAGAAATTTGAAGACTATCGCAACCGTCTTAATATCAGAGACGTGTTGACGGATGCAGGTTATACGCTTCACAAGCGGGACGGCTTGCGCTATCCTGCCTATGTGCGTCTGGATAATGATGGACGCAGAATCAGGGGTGACAAATTCATTGTCATGCCCAATAAAAACTGTTGTTTCCAACCTCCAACGATAAAGCTGTATTCTGTCACATCCTTCATTTGGGAACACCCGAATCTCTTTCCTGAATACAATCAAGGAATGAAAGAGTCTGCTCTTGTTCACAAAGTCTGTCAGCGGCTTTTGAATATTCCTGTGGAGCAACGTAACCAGAATGTGCTTGCTCCTACCCGTGATGCAAAGCCTTTCAATATCAAAGATTATAAGATTGAGCGATTTCATCCTGATGAAGCTGACTCTCAGAAACCTTTTTATGCTTTCTTCAAGTCAAGAGGAATCGATTTTGCTACACGTTGTGCTTTTCACCGTAACTTCTTTCTTGCTTCCAAGGCCGCAGACAATGGGGCAAGTTATAAGAACCTCTCTTTTCCCATGTATATACCGGGGCATCCTGAGAAATGTGTCGGTTTGGAAGAAAGAGGCTATCCACGTAAGGACGGCTCTGCACGAAAAGGCATGGCAGCCGGGACAAATGCAAGTGAAGGCCTATGGATGGCAAGTCCCAAAGACACGGAACTGAAAGATGCAAAAGATGTATATGTGTTTGAGAGTGCATACGATGCCATGGCATTCTACCAGTTGAGAATGCAGAAAGACTCCGGACTTGATTACAATGCAAGACAGAATCTGAAGTCTGCCGTATTTGTCTCTACCGGAGGAAATCCCAGCTACGGACAGATACAGGGATTGGTCAAGGCTGCTCCCGGTGCTACTTTCCATCTTGGCTTTGACAACGACCTGGCGGGAAAACAGTTCGTCTTCAACTTTGAATCCATCGTACAAAAGATGAATCCGTTGCATCCTGAATCAGTCTCATCGGACATGAAAGGCTTCATTGAAAGTTTCAAGGAAGGTATCACATCCACCAAAGAGCTGCTTGACATTGACGATGACAGATATGCGGAGCTGCCTGAAGTACTACAGAAGCTTTACCTCGCTTATGACACAGCAAGAAATGAGGCATGGGAATACCATTATTCTCCCTTTTTGTGTAAGGAAGACAAGCAGGAAGCGGCTGAAAGAATGAACAAAGCCTATCAGGAGTTTAAGCAGGTCCTGTTTCAAAAACTCCATGTACAGGACGGACAAGACCTGAATCCTATAGGAATAGTACGTGAACTGCCGTCTGAAGGTTATAAGGATTTTAATGATGAGCTGTTGGAGAAGAAGCAATACTCAATGACCGATGTCGTTGAGACAGCCTTTGACGAAAATAGTGTTTCTCTCACCGAAGAGATAGAAGAAGAAAATGAAGAAACCAAGAAGAGCGGACTAAAACGATAAACAGTATGACAGACACAAACAGACGGTTCAGCATAATCACATTGCATCCTCATTGGGGGCAATACATTATCTCACAAGGCATGGCATTTCTTATCAGTTGTGCCCTGTTCTTGGCAGCAGGTCACGATAGCATCACCTATAAGATGCCCTTTGTGGTACTGGGTTCAATCATGACGTGCATCATGCTCTACGGTTGTCTATATATACACAAACTGAGCTATATCATCACGTCCGAACAACTGATTATCCAACATGGTGTACTCATCAGGAAGAGCGACTACATTGAACTCTACAGGGTGGTTGACTTCAGTGAAAACCGTGGTATAGTGGAACAGCTGTTCGGATTGAAGACTGTCTCGATTTTCAGCGGAGATCGTTCCAATCCCAAACTTGACATATTTGGAATCAGGGAGCGGATTGATGTTGTAGGAATTATCCGTGAACGGGTTGAGTATAACAAACAAAGGAAAGGTATCTATGAAATCACGAACAGATAATATATCATCAGAAGCCAAGACTTCCAAAGGTATTGCTTACGACAGCAGATGGATGATTATCTCGGTCATTGCTCTGACCTTGTTTCTATTCTGTCTTGAAGGTCGTGCCCAATTGGTTTCCAGCAATCCGATGGAATATGTGGCCTTAGCCGAAGGTAATGAGCTTATCAACAGTCAGATCAAGAATCAGATTGAAGATCAGCAGAAGACGGCACTACTACAAAATACCATAGCAGCAGAATTTACTCAGATAAGGCAATGGGAGAGAAAGTACAACAGCTACCTGAAAACCGTGTCTGGCTACGCTTCTACCCTCAAAGCCTGTAGTCATCTCTATGATGACGGTGTAAGGATATTCATTAATCTTTGTGATTTGAAGAAAGCCATATCACAAAACCCGCATGGAATAGTGGCTACAATGAGTATGAATAATCTTTACATCGAAACAGCGACCGAACTCATCACTGTATACAGCATACTGAAAGATGCAGTAGCCAAAGGTGGAGCAAGCAATATGCTTACAGGTGCGGAACGCAGTAAGATTCTTTGGGAGTTGAATGACCGTCTGGCACAATTCAACAAAAGACTTTCACAGCTCTCCATCAGCATCCGCTATTACACAATGGCCGATGTATGGAACAGAGCCACTGCAGGAATGATAGACAGGAATACCGCTGAGATTGCCGGTCAAGCTTTAGACAGATGGCATAGATGCGCACGAATAGTAACACCATAAAAGATTATCAGGATAACACAATGAAACGCTTATTGCTGTTTTTTGCCATGCTTATTTCTCTCACCCTCCCTTTTGAAAGGCTGGGTGGGAGTTTTCTCCAGGCTCAGGGCAACGACCCTGTTTTGGCTGGAATGATTCTGGCATACACAAATAAGGCAGAAAAAGAACTGAAGCAGCAGGAACAAATGATGCTTCTGGAATCTACGGGTCATCTGTGGATAAAGGAAGAGGTACAAGGAGTAACTGACCTGCAAAAGGAGTTCAACACTTATTTGGACAACTTTCATAGCATAATCAGTTATGCGGCACAGATATATGGATTCTATCATGAAATAGACCGACTCGTGAAACACCTGGGAACTTTTAATGACCAGCTCCAGCACCAGACAGGAAATGCCCTGGCAGTAGCATTGTCTTCAAACAGGAATAAAATCTATAGAGAACTTATCATGAATAGTGTTGATATAGTCAATGACATCCGGCAACTGTGCCTCTCCGACA
>ENA-UBIY01001056-UBIY01001056.1-human-gut-metagenome-genome-assembly--contig:-NODE-1056-length-9964-cov-5.100515_pt1 | contig 9964 bp, 8 predicted proteins | sample MGYA00244945_ERZ654882 | MGnify/ENA primary metagenome ERZ654882 (study PRJEB26926, sample SAMN06164824) | human gut metagenome | biome: ENVO:00009003; feature: ENVO:2100002; material: ENVO:00002003...
CTCGAGGGGAAGGCTTGAGGGCTGCGGGTGGGGCGGGTATGATTTGTCATAATTGTCAAAAAAGTGGGGTTTATTTTTGTGCTAAGGGCAGAAATGCTGCACTTCTATTGACGGCGGGGTGAAATGCGAGTAAAATATGTACACAAAGAATACTGTATACAGTATCCAATTAGAGCACACGCAGAAACAGCGTCTGCGCTGTATACCATGAGCGACGGCCCCTGCCCGGGACACAGTATGCCGAGGCAGACAGATACAGCCGGTTCGGACATGGGCGGATAACGCCGGGCGGCAGAAGCGGAGGACGGCACATGGAGAACTTCTCATTATATATAAACGGCGTGCTCCGCACGGTATGCGTGCCGCCCCAGTGGACGCTGCTGCGGGTACTGCGGGAGACGCTGGGCCTGACCGGCGCGAAAAACGGATGCTCCTCCGGCGACTGCGGCGCCTGCCGCGTGATACTGGACGGCACGGCGGTGAACGCCTGCAAGGTACCTATTAAGGATGCGGCGGGACATCGGGTGGAGACCATAGAGGGGCTGAGCCGGAACGGACAGCTGCACCCCATACAGCAGGCGTTTATCGACTGTGGAGCCGTCCAGTGCGGCTTCTGCACGCCGGGAATGGTGATGAGCGCAAAGGCACTGCTGGACAAGACACTGCACCTCAGTGACGATGAGATACGGGAGGCGCTGGCACCGAATCTGTGCCGCTGTACCGGCTACTATAAGATCGAGGAGGCCGTCCGGGAGGCGGCGCGGCGGCTGGAGGCGCAGGACCGGTGAAGGAGCTGACGTACATCGGAAAGAGCTACCCGGTGCAGGATGCGGCGGCCAAGGCAACAGGGGAACTGCTGTATGTGGACGACATGACCATGCCGCGGATGCTGTACGCCAAGGCGCTTTTCTCACCGGTGGCTCACGCGCGGATCAAGCGCATCGACACCACAGCGGCGGAGGCGCTGCCCGGCGTGTGGGCAGTGGCTACCTATCAGAACACACCGCAGACGCGGTTCAACAGCACCACGCGGTTTTATATGCAGGCGCCGGCGCCTATCGAGACGGAGCGCATTTTTGACGACACGGTGCGCTTTGTGGGCGACCGGGTGGCGGCGGTGGCGGCAGAGACAGAGGATATCGCCCAGGCGGCCATCGACCTGATCGAGGTGGAATACGAGCCGCTGCCGGTGGTGACGGATCCGCTGGAGGCCATGCGGGAGGACGCCTATCCCCTGCACGGCAGCAGCAACATCGCGCTGCGGATCGAGAAAAACACGGGAGACGTGGCGAAGGGTTTTCAGGAGGCGGACCGGGTGTTTGAAGACACCTACCGCACACCGGCGGTACACCACTGTGCCATCGAGCCCCACACCGCCATCGCGGAGGTGGACGCGCAGGGACGGCTGACCGTCACCGCGCCGTATCAGAACACCTTTGGCGAACGGATCGTATTGAGCCGGATATTCGGCCTGCCGCTGAGCAAGGTGCGGGTGGTAAGCCCCACCATGGGCGGCGCATTCGGCGGAAAGATGGAGTCCTCGGTGGAGCTGATCCCCGCGGCGCTGGCGATGCTGTGCCGCAGGCCGGTGAAATTCACCGCCACACGGCGGGAGTGCATGGTATCCACCCGGGTGCGGCACGCCAGCGTCATCACGGTGAAGACCGGCGTGAAAAACGACGGCACCATCGTGGCACAGGAGATCACGGCCATCACCAACACCGGAGCATATGCCTCCAGCGCAGGGAACGTGATCGGCGCCATGAGCGCCAAGGTATTCAAAGGCTACAAAACACCGAATATGCGCTTTGTGGGCATACCCGTATATACCAACACGCCGGTGGCGGGGGCCATGCGGGGCTACGGATCGCCGCAGGTATTCTTTGCCATGGAACGGCAGTTGTATAAGATCGCCGGCGCGCTTGGGATGAACTACACGGAATTACAGATGAAAAATCTGGTGGATCCGGAGGACAGCGACCTGTTCGCGGGGCACCCCATCGGCAACCCCCGGCCCAAGGACTGCGTGCGCCGGGCCATGGCACTGCGGCAGAACTGGCCGGACATGGACGATGAGGACGGAAAGTACCTCATCGGCGAGGGCTGGGCCATGGGACTGCACGGCAGCGGGGCCTTCGGCTCGCAGATCGACCAGAACTGCATGGTGGTCAAGATGAACGATGACGGCACCTGTGTGCTGCACTCCGGCACCCACGATATGGGCAACGGACAGCTGATGGTGCAGATACAGGTCGTGGCGGAGACGCTGGGAATCCCACCGGAACAGGTGGCCTGCGTGGCCTCGGACACGGATGTGTGCGGGTGGAACCTGGGCGACTTTTCCAGCCGGGGCGTGTATGTCAGCTGCAGCGCGGTGCAGAAGGCCGCGGAGGACGCGGCGGCACAGCTGCGGTGCGCCGCCGCCGGACTGTTGGGCGGCCAGGCGGAGGACATCTCTCTGCACGACGGACGGGCGTGGCTGCCGGAGGGCGGCAGCGCCTCGCTGGCGGAGGTAATGAACTACGCCCAGAGCGTACAAAAGCATGAGATATTCGGTGTGGCCACCCACGCATCGGCACACACACCCGGGTCCTACGGCGTACATATGGCGCGGGTAAAGGTGGAAAAGGCCACCGGCGCGGTGACGGTGACGGACTACATCGCGGTACATGATGTGGGACGGGTGATGAACCGGATGGGCATCGAGGGACAGCTGGAGGGCGGCATACAGATGGGGCTGGGCTACGCGCTCCGGGAGGAACTGACCTTTGACGCGGCAGGACAGCTGCGAGACAGCAGCCTGCACAGTTACCGGCCCTTCCGGGCCACGGAAATGCCCCGTTTGCAGACGGACTTTATCGAAGAGGGCGAACCTACCGGGCCCTACGGCGCCAAGAGCATTTCGGAGTGCGCGGTGGTGCCCAGCGCACCGGCCATCATCAATGCGGTATGCGATGCCACGGGACTGGACATCCATGATCTGCCCTACTGCCCCATAAAGGCAGAGGGCGGCATACGGCGGCTGCACACCACGGAGGGCTGCGTATTCTGCGGCCTGTGCGCGAAGAAATGTCCCTATGGCGCGCTGTCCGTGGACCGGCAGACCAAGCAGTGGCGGGTATCTGACCGGCGGTGCCGGGAATGCGGCCTGTGTGCGGCGGCCTGTCCAAAGCATTGCCTTTCCTTAGACAATAGTGTCGTATAAATGGCACATGAACTTTCTTATTGTGAAATGTATTATTCCAACAAATAGCAGTGATGTGAAACCGCTATGGCCCGGTTATTGACTTTGCCCGGGCCGACGTGTAAACTGTAACATCATTTTTGCGGCGGCTGGTGTTCCGCCGCCTCTCCCCTCCCCTGGCGCGGAAAAAATCGTGGTGTACACTGTAATGTATACTGTACACAGTCGGCGGACACAGTCTCCCTCATCCATGCCAGCAGGGGCAAAACACCGTGGACAACATCATACGCAACAGCGCGGCCCGCAGACGACGGACGGCGCGATAGCCACAGACAGAACGGAAGGAGCGACAGTCATATGGCACATTACAACGATATGCGGGAATTTCTGGAGGAGCTGAAGAAGCGGGGCGACCTGATGGTCATCGACAAGAAGGTCAGCCCGGTACACGAGATATGCGCCTTTACGCGCAAGGCATCGGACATGGGTGGTCCGGCGCTGCTCTTCACCAATGTGGAGGGCTACGATATGCCGGTGCTGTCCGGCCTGTACGGCACCCGCGAGAGAGTGCGTCTGGCACTGGGTCTGGGCGACGATACAAAGAGCGTTATTAAGGAATACGTGGCTCACGAGAACAAGTTTATCCCGCCGGTACCGGTGGGTGACGACGAGGCTCCCGTGCACGAGGTGGTGCTGACCGGCGACGCGGTGGACCTGTACAAGCTGCCCATCCTGACGAACTTCGAGAAGGACCTGGGGCCGTATATCACCGCCGGCGTGCAGATGGCCAACGACCCCATCACCGGTGTGCGGAACTCCTCCATGCACCGGATGCTGCTGCTGGACAAGAACCACATGACCTGCTTTGCCCCCAAGGGACGGCATCTGGGTACCATTATCGAACGCAACGAGGACAACGGAAAGGGCACGGAGATCGCCACGGTCATCGGCGGCGACCCCATCATCGCCATCGCGTCACAGTGCCGGCCGGCACTGGGCACCGATGAGATGGGCATGGCCGGCGGCCTGCGGGGCGAGGCGGTGAAGATGGTCAAATGCAAGACCATCGACGTAGAGGTGCCTGCCACCGCGGAGATCGTTATCGAGGGACGCACCCTGCCCGGTCTGCGGGAGGACGACGGCCCCTTCGGTGAGTATCCCGGCACGTACAGCGAGGTACGCAAAGCTCCGGTGGTGGAGATCACCGCCATCACCATGCGGAAGGACGCCATTTTCCAGAATGCCTATACCGGTATGCCCATGACGGAAAACCACTGGATGATGGATCTGGCGGCCACAGCGCTGGCTTACCGCGAGGCGTACAAGATCTGCCCGGACATCCACGACATCTGCCTGACCTCCGGCGGCACCAGCCGCCACCACTGCGTGGTGTCCATCAAGAAGCGCCATCCCTATGAGCCGCGGAATGTGATGACCGCCCTTCTGGCGGCCAACATCGGCATCAAGCTGTGTGTGGTGGTGGACGAGGATATCGACGTACATGATATGCAGCAGGTGGAATGGGCTATCAACACCCGTATGCAGGCGGACCGGGATGTGATGATACTGCCGGTGATGTACAGCCCCACGCTGGACCCCTCCGCGCCGTATCCCCGCGCGTCGTCCAAGATGGGCATCGACGCTACCGCGCCGCTGGAGGACAAGGAGGCGTTCGCCCCTGTATTCACACCCGGACAGGACGCACCGTATATCGAGGAAATGCTGCGGGACTTTATGGATAAGCGGCGGAAGTAAGCCGCAGGAGGCGGAATATGTCTGACAGGACTCGTGAAATGGCCACCGTACGGGAAAACAGCCGTATTCTGGACGGCTACTATAAAATGACACTCCACGCACCGGTGATCGCACAGCGCTGCCGGCCGGGACAATTCGTGTTTATCCGGGTGGGCAGCGGCACCGCACCGCTGCTGCGGCGGCCCATCAGCATCTGCGAAGCCGACAGCATCGGCGGCACGCTGACACTGCTCTATCGGGTGGTGGGCACAGGCACCGATCTGCTGTCCGCCGTGCGGGCGGGCCAAGCCCTGGACGTGATGGGCCCCATCGGCACGCCGTTCCCCGTGGAGGGCGTGCAGGCGATACTGGTAGCCGGCGGCATGGGGGCGGCGCCCCTGTGTATGCTGGCCCGGGCACTGCATGATGCAGGATCGGCTGTGACCGTGTATCTGGGCTGCCGCGACGCGGCCCATGACCTGTGCGGAAAGACGCTGCGGACCTACGGGACAGTACACACCGCCTATGAGAGCGAAGGCCGCCTGGTAACGGATATCCTGCCGGAAACAGCGGCAGGCGTTGTGTACGCCTGCGGGCCGACGGCCATGCTGGCTAAGGTGCAGCAGTGGGCCGCACAAAACGGCGCGGAGGGCTATGTGTCTCTGGAGGAACGCATGGCCTGCGGCATCGGCGCGTGCTCCGGCTGCGGCTTCCCCATGCGGAAAGCCGACGGCGGCGTGCTGTACAAAAAAGTCTGCGTGGACGGACCGGTATTCCCGATGGGTGAGGTGATCTTTCATGGATAACATCACAGTGGGCGGCGTGACGCTGCATTCGCCGCTGCTGAACGCGGCGGGCACGATGGGCTTCGGCTCCTCCTATGCGGACTATATCGACCTGCACCGTCTGGGCGGGCTGGTGACACGCACGATGACCGTCAAACCCCGGCGTGGCGCGGAGGCACCCCGGCTGTGGGAGACGCCCTCGGGGCTGCTGAACTGCGTGGGGATGCAAAACCCCGGATATGAGAAATTCACGCAGGTATTTTACAAGGGACTGGTGGGCTATGACGTGCCCATTATTGCCAGCGTCACCGGCACACCGGAGGAAATACGGCGTATGGCGGACGCATTGGCGGAGCTGCCGGCAGTGGCCGGCGTGGAGGTGAACCTCCACTGCGCCTATGAGGAATACCGGACACTGGGAAGCAAGGCGTATCTGGAGCAGTGCGCGCAGCGCATCCGTGCCGCCGCAGACGGACGGCTGCCGGTGTGGGCGAAGCTGTCGCCCTGCGCCGGAGACATCGTAGATGCGGCGCGGACGGCACAGGACGCCGGGGCGCAGGCGGTGGTATGCGCCAACACCTATTGGGGCATGGCCCTGCAGGCGGACGGCAGCTCACGGCTGGGCAGCATGGTGGGCGGACTGTCCGGCCCGGCCATACGGCCTCTGTCCGTGTTCCAGACATGGCGGGTGGCCCAGGAGGTCGCTGTCGACGTGGTGGGCTGCGGCGGTATCGTGTGCGCCGCGGATGTAAAGGAATACATGGGCGCCGGCGCAAAGGCCGTGGAGATCGGCACTGCCAACTTCACAGAGCCGAAGACGATCATACGGATCACAGAGGCACTGTAACGCCCACGGGGCGGGCAAAATGTACGAAACAGACGGGAGGAATGGACATGGTGGCAGTGGGCATCAGCGGTGCGACGGGCTGTATATACGGTATCCGGCTGCTGGAGGCACTGCGGGCGCTGGGACAGGAGACAGAGCTGATACTCAGCGACTGGGGCGCAGAGACCATACGGCTGGAAACGGATCTCACCGTGGAGCAGGTCAAGGCGCTGGCTGACCGGGTATACGACAACCGCAATATGGCCGCACAGGCGGCCAGCGGTTCCAGCTGCGCGGACGCCATGGTCATCGCCCCATGCAGCATGAAGACCCTGGCGGGCATCGCTATGGGCTATGACGACAGCCTGCTGGTGCGGGCGGCGGATGTGATGCTGAAGGAACGGCGGCGGCTGATACTGCTGACGCGGGAAACACCGCTGAATTTGAGCCACATCCGCAATATGGAGACGGTAACGCTGATGGGCGGCATTATCCTGCCGCCGGTACCGGCCTTTTACAGCCGGCCACAGACGGTGGACGACATCGTGGATCAGACAGTCAGCCGGACGCTGCGGCTGCTGGGTCTGGACGGCGGGGAAAGGTTCAGGTGGAACGGAAATGGCTGAGCGCGTGGTGGAGCGAACACTGAGCAACGGCGGACTGTCCATACACTACCGGCTGGAACGGCTGGGCGGCGACCTGCTGCTGACCGTGACCGGCGGGGCGGCCCACGTAGGCTGCGTCGTACTGGCCACACACCGGCAGAGCCTGACAGGCAGCGGCGCGGACAGCGCCGACAGCAGCGTGCTCAATCGCAGCGGGCACAAGGACGAATTCTTGCTGCGGGCGCTGGCAGAACGGCTCAGCGCCGTGGCCGGCTGTGCCGTGGCTGCCGTGGGCGGCGTGCATTACGACGGGCTGGACCAGCAGGGACTGCGGTCCGCCGCCCATATTGAACAGCAAGCGCTGGCACAGGCAGAGGACTGGGCGGCGGAATTGCTGCCGTAACGGGAAACAAGAAACACAGAGGGGAGGTATGCCGCTGTGGCACAGCGCGAACAGGACATCCTGCGGGTGGACGCCCGGGACAAGGTGACCGGGCGGACGAAATACGCGGCTGATCTCGCCTTTGACGGTATACTGTACACAAAATCAGTGCACGCGGACCTCCCCCATGGGAAGCTGCTGGCGGTGCATACCGCGGCGGCACTGGCGGCGGAGGGCGTGGCCGGTGTGTACACCGCCCGGGACATACCGGGCCGAAATGTGGGCGACAATGAGAAGCCCATCATGGTTTATGACACCATACGGAGCCGGGGCGATTGCATCGCCGTGGTCGCGGCCGTCTCACAGGAGGCGGCCGACCGGGCGGCGCGGCTGGTCACCTATGACGCCCAGCCCATGCCCGCGGTATTCGACCCGGAGGAAGCACTGCTGCCGGACGCGCCCAAGCTGTACGACGACGGGAACCTGATACTGGAGCACCGCGTCCGCAAGGGGCGGGCGGCAAAGGGCTTTGACGAGGCGGACATCATTGTGGAACGGGAGTTCCGCACCCAACGGGTGATCCCCGGGGCCATCGAGCCGGAGAGCGTGGTGGTGTCGCCTCAGGACGGAGAGCTGCGGGTCTACTGCCCGTGCAAGGCGCCCTTCAACATCCGGCGTATCGTGGCGGCGGCCTGCGGTCTGCCCATGAGCGCTGTACGGGTGACGCAGCCCGGTATGGGCGGGTCCTTCGGCGGCAAGGATGACGACGCCGGGGCTATGGCCGCAAGAGCCGCCATCGCGGCGCTGCACACCGGGCGGCCCTGCCGCATGACATGGCGCAGCAGCGAGACGCTGCTGGAGGGCGTAAAGCGGCATCCCTTTCACATCTACTACAAGGCCGGCGCAAAGCGGGACGGCACACTGACCGCCATTGAGGTGCGGGGCTTTGTGGACGGCGGCGCATACCTGTCCAAGAGCAAGACCACCACATGGCGCAGCGGTATCGAAGCCACAGGGCCCTATCGGGTGGAACACGTGGACGTGTGCATGAAAGCGGCCTATACCAACAACTGCTATGCCGGCAGTGTGCGTGGCTTCGGCTCGCCGCAGATCGACTTCGCCTCTGAATCTGTGATGGACGAGCTGGCACAGCAGCTGGGCATGACGCCCTGGGCCTTCCGGGAGAAAAACCTGCTGCGGGACGGCGACATATCCGGCTCCGGCCAGCCCATGCGCGACGTGAGCGCAGGTGCGTGCCTGGAACGCCTGCGGCGGGAATTCGGCGAGGACCTGCGGCCCTTTGTCCGGAACGGAAAGCTGGTGGGCAGGGGCATCGCCTGCCTGTACCGGGGCGAGTCCTACGGTGCGGGCACTCCGGTGCAGGACACCTCCGGCGTGACCATCGTATTAAACGCGGACGGCAGTCTGAACGTGAGCACCGGACTGAGCGAGGTGGGCCAGGGCGGTCACACGCTGCTGACAGCCATCATCGGCCGGGAGCTGGGGCTTCCGCCGGAACGCATACACATCGCGCCGGCGGACACGGACTACTGTGTGGATTCCGGGTCCACCGCCGCCTCACGGGGGACCATCACCGCGGGCAACGCCGCCTGGCTGGCAGCACAGGAGGCCAAGCAGCAGATCAACACCGCACTGTGGGAATACCGGGGGTTCGACGGACCCATCGTATATGAGGGCGGGCTGGTCCGCTGCGGTGACGAGCAGATGACCTTCACCGAGGCGGTAGGGGTCCTGCGGAACACAGGACGGGATATGCGCGCCCACGGCTGGTGGGCCGCCCCCAAGACATTCTGGGACAGAGAGAAATGCCGGGGCAGCAATTATATGTCCTACGCCTATGGCGCCTGCGGCGCTGAGGTAGAGATAGACCCCATCACCGGAAAGACCGACGTAACTGACTTTGTGGCCGTACACGACATGGGCCGCATCATTAACCACGCTGCCACGGTGGGACAGGTAGGCGGTGGTGTGTCCATGGGCGTAGGCTACGCCTTGACGGAAAATGCCGACACACCGGGCGGCGTGACACGCGCCGCTGATCTGGACAGCTATCTGCTGCCCACAGCACTGGATATGTGTCCCGTGCGGACGGTGCTCCTGGAGGAAGGCGCCGGCGTTCCGCCGCTGCTGGTACACGGCATTGGCGAACCGGCCACCTCTATCGTAGCGCCGGCCATCACCAACGCTATGTCCGCGGCGCTGGGCGCACGGATAGACACCCTGCCGGCGGACCTGGAAACGGTACGGGCCATACTGGACGAGAAAAAGAGGTAGCTATGTTTCTGCAAGCGGGCAGCCCCGCGGAACTGCGGGCCTATATGGCACAATACCCCGACAGCCGGTGCATTGCCGGCGGCACGGATATCATGCCGGTGCAGAACCTGTCTCTTATACACATCTCCGAGCCCACGAGACTAGGCATGATCT
>ENA-UBIY01001067-UBIY01001067.1-human-gut-metagenome-genome-assembly--contig:-NODE-1067-length-9896-cov-4.797582_pt1 | contig 9896 bp, 5 predicted proteins | sample MGYA00244945_ERZ654882 | MGnify/ENA primary metagenome ERZ654882 (study PRJEB26926, sample SAMN06164824) | human gut metagenome | biome: ENVO:00009003; feature: ENVO:2100002; material: ENVO:00002003...
CTACACCCTAGAGTTCGTCGGCAGCGTCAGATGTGTATAAGAGACAGATATTTATATTGGTATTTGTATGCTCATGGATTGCAGATACATTTGCTTACTTTACAGGAGTTAATCTTGGTAAACATAAACTTGTTCCCCATTTAAGTCCTAAAAAATCAGTCGAAGGTGCTATAGGAGGAATCCTTGGGGCAACTATCGTAGGTGTGGTATACGGACTTGTTCTGGGTAACTATTACAATGAAAGACTGTGGCCGGCATTTGCGGTAATCTGCGTATTAGGTTCTTTTATTTCAATATTCGGAGATCTGGCTGCATCCGCAATTAAACGAAATTATGACGTTAAAGATTACAGCAATCTTATTCCGGGACATGGAGGAATACTTGACAGATTTGACAGTATGATTTTTGTGGCTCCGGTTGTATATATAAGTGCGGTTATTTTACTTCCACTATTAAAAGGATGATTAGTATGAAAAATATTGCTATTTTAGGGTCAACGGGTTCTATCGGAACCCAGACCCTTCAGGTAGTTCGTGATAATAATGACATTAAGGTCCATGCTATTGCAGCAGGACACAATATCAAAGCTTTGGCAGAACAGGTAAGGGAGTTCAGGCCAAAGCTTGTTTGCGTAGCAGAGGAAAAAAGCATAAATGAATTAAGGCTTCTGACACCTGATATTGATTACGAAGTGTGCTATGGAATGGAAGGACTTATCAGGGTTGCGACTTATGATAAAGCTGAAATAGTTGTGACAGCAATAGTTGGCATGATTGGTATAATACCTACTATTGAAGCTATAAAGACAGGACATGATATTGCCCTTGCCAACAAAGAAACTCTTGTAACTGCCGGACATATTATTATGCCCCTTGCAAGGGAATATAATGTGAGAATTTTACCTGTTGACAGTGAACACAGTGCCATATTCCAGTCTTTGAACGGCGAAGACAGAAGAACTATTGATAAGATTTTACTTACGGCATCCGGTGGACCATTCAGAGGATACACAAGAGAACAGATGCAGGACGTAAAGCTTGAGGATGCCCTGAAACATCCAAACTGGTCGATGGGACATAAGATAACCATTGATTCGGCTACCATGGTTAATAAAGGCCTTGAGGTTATGGAAGCAAGATGGCTTTTTGATGTGGGCATGGATGATGTCCAGATTATAGTACAGCCACAGAGCATAATACATTCTATGGTGCAGTTCGTAGACGGCGGAATAATAGCACAGCTTGGATGCCCTGATATGAGACTTCCTATACAGTATGCACTTTACTATCCTGAGAGAAGATATATGCCCGGTGACAGACTTGACTTTTATAAACTGGGAAAAATAGATTTTGAAGCACCTGACAGGGAAAATTTTGCAGGCCTCAGACTTGCTTACGAAGCAGGTGTCAAAGGTGGCAATATGCCTACAATATTTAATGCTGCCAACGAATATGCAGTTGCACAGTTTTTAAAGAAGAATATCAGTTTTTTAGGCATAACAGATATGATAGAACATGCCATGAACAGCATAGAATATATAGATAATCCTGATGTTAATGAGATTTTAACAACGGAGCAGGAAGTGTATGAGCTGTTGAGGGCTATGAGGTGATTTTATGAAATTTGTTTACGCATTTCTTATAATTAGTATTGTAATTATTGTCCATGAATTAGGACATTTTATAATAGCTAAGGCAAGCGGTGTTAAAGTAGTTGAGTTTTCGGTGGGTATGGGACCGAGACTTGTTAAGTTTAAAATCAAAGGAACTTTGTACAGTATTAAGCTTTTTTTATTCGGCGGCTCCTGCCAGATGTTAGGCGAAGATCTTTATGAATCCACGGATGCTGTCGCAAAAGTTAAAGAGGATAATCCTACGGATAAAAGTCAGGAAAATATTGTACCGGATGAATCGGACGGGGTTTCCTTTAACAGTGTGTCTGTATGGAAAAGAATTGCAATAATTATTGCAGGACCTTTATTTAATTTTATTCTCGCTTTTGTATTTGCCGTAATTCTTATAGGTAAGATGGGATATAATCCTGTGCAGGTATATTCTGTTGATGATAATTCGCCTGCCTATTATGCGGGACTTAAAGAAGGCGACAGAATCATAAGAGTTAATGGTAAAAAGATGAACTTTTATGATGATTATTATCTTTACATGTATGATAAAAAGGGAATTGACCTTAACGTTGAATATATAAGAGACGGTGAAAAATATAAGACAACAATTATTCCGGAGCATATCACGGGTTCGGTATATCAGATGGGTGTCCAGATTGATGTAAATTCCACTAAGATAGCAGCTGTGGAAAAGGGAACACCTGCGGACAGTGCGGGTATTAAAGCCGGAGATATTATTAAAAGCATTAACGGAACAGCAGTCAGCGAACAGCCGGAAATAACTCCTTTAGTACAACAGTCAGAAGGAAAAGAGATTACAATTACAGTTGAACGTGACGGCAGAAATGTTGAACTTAAACTTACACCTAAAGAAGTACAGCAGGATTACTATGATTATGGTATTTATTTTGCCAATTTGAGAGTTAAATGTTCCCCTGCGGGTACCTTGAAATACGCATTCAAGAATATAGGATACCAGATTAAATCCGTATTTGTAAGTCTTAGATTGCTAGTTACTGGTAAGCTGGGACTTGACGATGTGTCCGGTCCTGTAGGAATTGTATCGTTTATCGGAGAAGTGGTGGATGAGGCTAAATCAGACGGTGCATTCTATGTATTTATTAATCTTCTTAATATGTGCATCATGATAAGTGCCAACCTTGGTGTAATGAATCTATTGCCGTTGCCTGCACTTGACGGCGGTAAACTTGTATTCCTTTTAATTGAAGCAGTAAGAGGAAAGCCTGTACCAAGGGAAAAAGAAGGAATGGTTCATTTTGTTGGAATTATTCTGTTAATGGTATTGATGGTAGTTGTACTTTTTAATGATATATCGAAATTATTCAGATAAGGACAGATTATATGTATAGAGACAATACGAAAGTTATAAAAATAGGCAACAGGGTTATCGGAGGAGGTAATCCCGTACTTATACAATCAATGACCAATACGCCTACAGAAGATGTAAAAAGCACTGTAGACCAGATATTACGCCTTGAAAAAGCAGGATGCGAGATAATCAGATGCACTGTACCGGATGAAGCAGCGGCAAAAGCACTTAAGGAAATCAAAAAAGAAATTCACATTCCTCTCGTTGCGGATATTCATTTTGACTACAAAATGGCTATTCTGGCAATGGAAAACGGTGCCGACAAGATAAGGATTAATCCCGGCAATATAGGAAGTACCGACAGGATTAAAGCGGTTGTAGATTGTGCAAGAGAACGAAACATTCCTATAAGAGTCGGCGTAAACAGCGGATCACTTGAAAAAAATATAATTGAAAAGTATGGCGGACATGTATGTGCTGAAGGTATTGTTGAAAGTGCCATGGATAAGGTAAGAATTATAGAAGAACAGAATTATGATAATATTGTTGTAAGCATAAAATCATCGGATGTTCTTATGTGCGTCAAGGCACATGAACTTATTGCAAAACAATGCAGGTATCCGCTTCATGTGGGAATTACAGAGTCAGGTACCGTATATTCAGGAAATATTAAGTCAGCAATTGGACTTGGCATAATTCTTAATCAAGGTATCGGTGATACAATCAGGGTATCTCTTACAGGAGATCCGGAGGAAGAAATTAAATCAGCAAAGCTCATTCTCAGAACTCTTGGGTTGAGAAAGGGCGGTGTTGAAGTCGTATCATGCCCTACTTGCGGAAGAACCAAAATTAATCTTATAGATCTTGCATCAAAGGTTGAAAATCTTGTAAGCACATATCCGCTTGATATTAAAGTTGCGGTAATGGGATGCGTTGTAAATGGTCCGGGCGAAGCAAGAGAAGCTGACCTGGGAATTGCCGGCGGTATAGGAGAAGGACTTCTCATAAAAAAAGGCGAGGTTATTAAGAAAGTTCCTGAAAATATGCTTTTACAGGCGCTTAAGGAAGAACTTGACAAATTAGTATAAGAAAGAGTGGAATAATGATGGACGAAAAAAATTTTTTTGAAGTTTTCCCGTCATTAAAATTAAAAAAAGAACTAAAGACGGCTTTTGATGATGCAATGGTAACACATATATCCATGAATTCATCAAAAACCGTTATTAAGATATATCTGATTTTTAACAGGCTTGTTGGACGGGATATTGTGGCTCAGGTGGAGGATGAGATATCACGTCAGATGAAGCCTTTTTTAGCTACAGAAGTTGTAATCCTTGAAAAATTCCGGTTATCGGAGTTATATACTTCTGAAATTATTTTTAACGATTACAAAGACAGTATTATATACGAACTTGGAAAAAACAATAAGTTATATGAACAGATTTTCAGGGATGCCAGGTGGTCATTTGACGGTGAGGACAATATTAAACTGATAGTTGCAGATAATTTTGTATCACGAAAGAAAACACCTGAGCTTGTTGAAATTCTTACTGAAATGATGGAATGCAGGTTTGGTAAAAATATTACCTATAATGTAGTATATGAGGAACGTGAGGAAAGCAGGCACAGCAGGGAAGCCGAATATAAAGTCCAGCGGATTATTGATGAAATAGCAGCAAGAGGAGCTGCGAAAACAGAAAAAACCGAAGCAGTGCCTGCAGAAACTCCTGCTGAAAAGAATGAAAAAGAGGCAGAAACCAAACAGGATAAAAAAGAATTTAAGAAAGAGTACATACGTCCTGTTAAACATTCCGATAATCCTGATGTTATATACGGAAGAGACTTTAACGATGAGCCGGTAACCCTTGATACGGTAATCCATGAAATGGGTGAAATTACATTCAGGGGACAGATTATTTTTACCGACAAAAAGGAATTAAGAAACGGTAAGATTATTCTTATTTTTGATGTAACCGATTTTACAGATACTATTTCCGTAAAACTTTTTCTCCAGCCTGAACAGCTTTCGGAAGTGGAGGATGAACTAAAAAAAGGTAAATTCATCAAAATAAAAGGTGTAACAACTGTTGATAAATTCTCCGGGGAACTGACAATCGGTTCTGTGGTGGGAATCATTAAAATTGACGATTTCCGTAAAAAAAGAATGGATTATGCAATGGAGAAGAGAGTGGAATTACATCTCCATACAAAGATGAGTGATCTTGACGGCGTATCTGATATAAAAGACATAATCAGACAGGCAATGAGCTGGGGACATAACGCCATTGCAATAACCGACCACGGGGATGTGCAGGCATTTACGGACGCATATCATATGTTAAGAGACTCCGGCAATAAGGATTTTAAGGTTATATACGGTGTAGAGGCGTATATAGTAGATGATTTGAGAAAAATAATTTTTGATTCCAAGGGTCAGAAATTTGATGATACATATGTGGTATTCGATTTGGAAACAACAGGTCTTTCACCTGTTAATGACAGTATCATAGAAATTGGTGCCGTTAAAATACAGAATAAAAAAGTAGTGGACAGGTTCTCAACTTTTGTCAACCCTAAGATACCTATTCCATACAATATTGAACAGCTTACGGGAATTGACGATTCCATGGTTGTGGATGCGGATACCATAGAAAATATCCTTCCTGAATTTCTTAAGTTCTGTGATGGTGCGGTAATGGTTGCCCACAATGCGGAATTTGACGTTACCTTTATCAGGGAAAAGACAAAAACAATTTTAGGAAAGGCCTTTGAATGTACGGTAGTTGATACCGTATCCCTTGCCAGGGCACTTATTCCTAACCTCGGTAAATTTACGTTGGACCATGTGGCAAAAGCACTCAACGTATCATTGTTACATCACCATAGAGCTGTTGATGATGCGGAATGTTGTGCGGATATTTTTCTTGCGTTGGTAGCACGTCTTGAAATGCGTAATATTTTTAATCTTGACGAAATCAACGAAATTGAAGAATTTAATATAAATGCGATAAAAAAAGCTAAAACATATCATGCGATTATTCTTGCAGATTCGGAAGTGGGAAGAGTTAATCTTTACAGGCTTATATCCCTGTCACATCTTACCTATTTTAACAGAAGACCACGAATACCTAAGAGTGAAGTTGAAAAATACCGTGACGGTCTGATTCTTGGTTCTGCATGTGAAGCGGGCGAGTTGTATCAGGCAATACTTAACGGAAATACCGAAGAAGAAATAGCAAGATTAGCCAATTATTATGATTATCTTGAAATACAGCCTGTGGGAAACAACAGGTTTATGATAGAATCCCAAAGATTACCTCAGATTAAATCAGAGCAGGATATTATTGATATTAATAAAAAAATAGTGGCTCTTGGAGAAAAGTTTAATAAACCGGTAGTTGCCACCTGCGACGTTCATTTCCTTAATCCTGAAGATGAAGTCTACAGACGAATCATAATGAAGGGACAAGGTTTTGATGATGCGGATAACCAGGCACCGCTGTTTTTGAGGACAACGGAGGAAATGCTTGAAGAATTCAAATATCTTGGTGAAGATAAGGCATACGAAGTAGTAGTTACCAATACAAGGCTTATAGCTGATTTGTGTGAATACATTGAGCCTGTAAGACCGGATAAATGTCCTCCTGTTATTCCTAACTGTGACCAGACCTTAAGGGATATATGTTATAACAGGGCACATGAGATGTATGGACCTAAACTTCCGGAAATTGTAGAATCAAGACTGGAAAAAGAGCTTAACTCCATTATTTCAAACGGATATTCCGTTATGTATATTATTGCCCAGAAGCTGGTATGGAAATCCAATGAGGATGGTTATCTGGTAGGTTCAAGAGGTTCCGTAGGTTCTTCGTTTGTAGCTACGATGTCAGGCGTTACGGAGGTTAATCCGTTAAGTCCGCATTACTTATGCCCTGAATGTTATTATGTTGATTTTGATTCCGATGAGGTAAGAAAATTTGCGGGCGGTGCTGGCTGTGATATGCCTGATAAGATATGCCCTAAATGCGGTGCAAAGCTTAAAAAAGAAGGATTTGATATTCCGTTTGAGACTTTCCTCGGTTTTAACGGCGATAAAGAGCCGGATATTGACTTGAACTTCTCAGGAGAGTATCAGGCGAAAGCACATGCCTATGTTGAAGTAATTTTCGGAGAAGGACAGACATATAAGGCAGGAACCGTAGGAACACTTGCAGATAAAACGGTATATGGTTATGTGAAAAAGTATTACGAAGAAAAGGGCGAACGTAAAAGAAGTTGTGAAATCAACAGAATTGTAAACGGAGGCGTAGGCGTTAAACGTTCAACGGGACAGCATCCCGGCGGGATTATTGTATTGCCATACGGAGAAGAGATACATTCTTTTACCCCGATACAGCATCCTGCAAATGATATGACAACCAATATCGTTACAACACATTTCGATTACCACAGTATTGACCATAACCTTTTGAAACTTGACATTCTCGGTCATGATGACCCTACAATGATAAGGATGTTACAGGATTTAACCAAACTTGATCCTACACATATACCTCTTGACAGTCCTGAGGTTATGTCACTTTTCCAAAGTACTGAAGCACTAAAAATTAATCCTGAAGATATTGGCGGAACGAAGCTTGGATGTCTTGGCATTCCCGAATTCGGAACAGATTTTGCTATGCAGATGTTAATTGATACTAACCCACAGCATTTTTCCGATCTTGTTAGAATTGCCGGACTTTCCCATGGAACTGATGTATGGCTTGGCAATGCACAGACTCTCATTGAAGAGGGAAAAGCAACCATTTCTACTGCAATTTGTACCAGAGATGATATTATGATATATCTTATCAACATGGGAATTGAAGCGGGAACCTCTTTCAAAATAATGGAATCGGTCAGAAAAGGTAAGGGACTGAAGCCGGAATGGGAAGAACTTATGGTTAATGCAGGAGTGCCTGACTGGTATATCTGGTCATGTAAAAAAATCAAGTACATGTTCCCAAAAGCCCATGCGGCAGCTTATGTTATGATGGCGTGGAGAATAGCATATTGTAAAGTGTTTTATCCTCTGGAATATTATGCTTCATATTTTAGTATAAGAGCTGATGATTTTTCATACAGAATAATGTGTTTCGGTAAAGATAAACTTGACGAATATATAGAAGATTATAAAAGGCGGAATGATTCACTTACAAACAAGGAGCAGGGACAGTTAAAGGATATGAGAATTGTTCAGGAGATGTATGCAAGAGGCTTTGATTTTATGCCTATTGACCTGTACAAATCCCATTCGAGAAATTTTCAGATAGTGGATGGCAGGCTTCTGCCACCATTTAAATCAATAGACGGACTTGGAGAAACAGCGGCAGACAGTATTTACGAAGCAGCCAAATGTGGAAAATTCCTGTCTGTAGAGGATTTTATCGATAAAGCAAAAGTTCCTAAAACAAGTGCGGCAGTAATGGTGGAACTTGGTATTCTGAAGGGAATGTCGGCTAACAACCAGCTTTCATTGTTTGATTATATGTAACACTAAAAAAGGATTCCAAAATGAATTGGAATCCTTTTTTTCATTAGGAGTATTTTATAAAAGTTAAGAATTAAGCGACGTGATATTTCTTAATCGCTGCATCAATTGCCTTAATAATATTATCAAGATAAGGTTTGTCAACGGATATTTTGACTTTACTTCTTGGAATTTCAATATTAACCGCTGCACCTACAAGACCTTTACTTCCTGAAACACTCTTTGTCTTATCATACGGATAAGATACGGTACCTTGTGTAGTTGTAACAATAATTCGCTTCTGTGTAATACCACATCCGGCAACTCTGTCATCATCACCATCAAGGTTCAATACACCACCAAATACAAATTCATAAGCTTCGTTATCAAAAAGTTTAGTTGCCAACTGCCCCCAATAGTTAGCATATTTTTTGATGAATTTATCCGAATACCCTGTCTTTGCTTTAGCAATGGATTCAATTTCATCTGTTGTTCGTGCTGTCTCAACAATCTCAGGTTCTTCAACAACTTCCGGCTCAGCAACAGGAGTAGTATTAACAACTTCCGGCTCAGCAACAGGAGCAGTATTAACAACTTCCGGTTCAGCAACGGGAATAGTATTAACAAATTTCTCAGGTTCTTTAGAATTATTAACTTCTTCAACCTTGGCTGTAGGAAATTCTGTAATTACAGAACCTGCCGGTGTAACAGGAGCCACAGGCTTAACAGGAGTTACTGGAGTAACAGGAGTAATAGGAGTTACAGGTGTAACGGGTGTAACAGGAGTTACAGGTGTAACAGGCTTAACAGGCTTAACAGGAGCAGAAGCTTCCGGTCTAACCGGCGTTGCCTTAGTCTGGGTTGGTGCTACAAATGGTATTGAAGCAGGAGATGGTGTCTGCACAGCAGCCTCTCTTGCTTTACCTGGAGTATGAAAAAATAATTTAGGAGCAGTAGGAGCAGTAGGAAAAGTACCTGCCGAACTTGCCGGAGCCTGAGTTGGATTTGAAATATAAGATACATTCTGACCACATGCCATACATACACGGGATCCTGTGATTAACTGAGTTCCACATCTTGGGCAAATCATATTAGTAACCTCCTTCAACGATATATATCCTTATTAATTGTATTCTATCACAACATTATTTTTATGGCAATGTTTTTTATTGTCGAAAAACCTCTATTTATGTTATAATTCTTAGAAGTTACCGCGAAAGGAATAAAAAATGTACACACATTCAGAAATAATAAAACGTTTTTATGATATGGCAGATTCCGGATATTGTAAATTTTCCTCATCACTTATACCGGGAAGCAAGCCTCTGATAGGAGTAAGAATTCCTTATTTAAGAGTTTTTGCAAAAGAAATTGTTCAAAATGATTATAAAAGTTTTCTCAATAACGTGGCTGTCTCTTATACACATCTGACG
>ENA-UBIY01001070-UBIY01001070.1-human-gut-metagenome-genome-assembly--contig:-NODE-1070-length-9882-cov-4.246871_pt1 | contig 9882 bp, 12 predicted proteins | sample MGYA00244945_ERZ654882 | MGnify/ENA primary metagenome ERZ654882 (study PRJEB26926, sample SAMN06164824) | human gut metagenome | biome: ENVO:00009003; feature: ENVO:2100002; material: ENVO:00002003...
TGACGGTGACCTTGTCGGCGACCATGAAGGCGGAGTAGAAGCCCACGCCGAACTGGCCGATCACGTCGGTGTCCTTGGCGTCGTCCCCCACCTCCTGCTTGAACTTGTAGGAGCCGGAGGAGGCGATGACGCCCAGGTTGTTCTCCAGCTCCTCCTGGCTCATGCCGATGCCGTTGTCGCTGACGGTCAGCAGGCGGCGCTCCTTATCGATGGACAGCTTGATCTCAAACTGATCCCGGTTCAAGCCCACCTTGTCGTCCGTCAGGCTCAGGTAGCACAGCTTGTCGATAGCGTCGGAGGCGTTAGAGATGATCTCCCGCAGGAATATCTCCTTGTGGGTGTAGATGGAATTGATCATCAGGTCCAGCAGGCGTTTGCTCTCCGCTTTGAATGCTTTTTTCTTCATACTTGCTCAGATCTCCTTTGCTCTCCCCCGCCCTTCCCTGCGCGGTGCGTGGGAAACGCGGGGCTTTGTTTAAGGGAGATGCGCCCCGGCGCATCTCCCTGTGGTATACGCGTTTCGCTTACGCGAATTTTTTGCGGCTGATGAGCCAGCCCACGCAGGACAGCAGCGCCACCGCGCCGGACACGATCATCACGACCTTGCACACCGGCGGAATGAACTTCTGTACCTTTTTGCCCACGCCGCAGGCCGCCTTGCCCAGCAGGCCCTTCACAGCCCTGCCCACGGCGGACACCGCCGCGCCGGCAGCCTGCAATACGATGTGCGCCAGCTTCTTCGCCAGCTTTGCAGCAGTGGCCAGCGTCTTTTTGGCGATACCGCCCGCCATGTGTAAAAACTTCCTCATGGTCAGCCCTCCTTCGTTTTATACCAGTCGATGATCGGTGTCAGGTTCTCCGCGCTGACGGCGCTGGCACCCTTGGTCGCCATGTCGTAGGTCAGCTGCTGGGCGGGGCTGAGACTGGCCTTCCCCGCCAGCGTTTTGCGGATCTCTTTGCACTTCAGCTGCATGATCCACTTATAGGGTCCGTGCAGCTTGTTGATATCGAAGCCGCCCTGCAGGGTGAATACCGGCACCTCAGCTGGAATGCCCATCTTGGCCCGGACCTTTTCGGCCCCGGCCTGACTGGCGGGACCCATGCCCACGGCGCAGACGGCGCGGATATCAAATTCTTTGGCCGCTTTCGCATATCCCTGGACCTTGCCGGCCATGAGCCAGCCCAGGTAAATGACCGCCCTGCCCGGATGGGGATCGGCGCCCCACTTGGCGTCGGTCACGGGCAGATCCAGCGCGGCGCCCAGCAGACGGGCGTACTGCGCCGTGTAGCCGGAATTGGATGTGTAGACGATGCCGGAAATCATAGTCTTCCTCCCTCTCTGTCACTCACGTTTAGTATAGTCCCCCGCCCTGCCGCTGTCAATGCCGCAGGGCGGTATTCAGACATTCTGCCGCCGGTGTCCGGAGCGCTACCGCATGAAGCGGTCGATGGCATCGTTCAGCGCCTGGATGGCCTCCTGGTCACCGGCCTCCACCGCATCCACAATGCAGTGGCTGATGTGATCCTTGAGAATGGCGCGGCCCGTGCCGTTCAGCGCGGAGATCACCGCGCTGAGCTGCACCAGCACCTCGGCGCAGTCCTCGCCGCGCTCCACCATCTTCCGCACGGCATCCAGATGGCCCTGTGCCCGGCTCAGCCGGTTCAGCACGGCTTTGGTCTGGGCATGGGAATGGTGGTGGCCGTGGCTGTGCTCATAGACATGGCCGTTCTCGTCCACATGGGTATGGGTATGGGTATGGGTATGTTCGCTCAAGGGTATCGCCTCACTTGTTATACTCGTATCGGGGCTTGTCCATATCGTACTTCTGCTTCAGCGGATCGCGATCCTCCCTGCCGCACGGAACGCGCAGTATTATCCAGTAAAATTATACATAATTGCAGAAAATTTGTCAATGGAATTGTGTTGTTTGCACAGATTTCGGACACTTTCAGGAGATATGTCTGTTATCGTCGGTTTTTTGACGATTTGGGGAGGAAAATTGACTTTTCAGCGCCGCCGTGGTAGAATGAGCACAGAAAAAACGGAGGTGCGGATATGTGTACGATTGACGAGAAAGCGGCCGTACATTCGGCCGATCATGCCGGTGCAGACGCGCCGCACACACACGCCCATACCCATGAGCATGGGCACGATCACGGGCATACGCATGAGCACCACTCGCCGGAGGAGACGGTGGCGCTGCTGGCGTACATGGTGACGCATAACCAGCACCACGCCGAGGAGCTGCACGAGCTGGCCCACAGCGTAGAGGGCGAGGCCGCGCAGCTGCTGCACGAAGCCGTGGTGGACCTGACCGTGGGCAACGAGAAGCTGGCGGAGGCCCTGCGGATCCTGAAAGGAGAGGAATAAACGATGTGTCTTTCCACAGTATGGACGGCGGAACGACAGCCGGTGTGCAAAAACGTGGCGTCCGTGACACAGAAGGACGGACAGCTGGTGTTCACCGATATCATGGGTATCCCCACGGTGGTAAATGGGCAGATCGAGAAGATCGACCTGATGGAGAACGAGATCATTATCAAGAAAGCGACCGCCTGATGGCGGCCGCTTTTCTGTCTGCCGGCGGAGCAAAAAAGAAAGCCCTTACAGGCTTTCTTTTTTGTTGACTTAGTGCCGCTTTTTGCCGGCCCACGCCATGCCGGTCACGGACAGCAGAGCCGTCACGGCGTAGATACCCACGCCCGCGTCAAAGGTCTTGGGCGAGTCGGTCTTGGTGTCGGTCGTAGTGGGGGCGTAGTAGTAATAGGAGTTGGAGGACCAGACCGCGATGAGCGTTACGCCATCACTGTAGTCAGCACGCACTTCTGCTTCATCTCCGGCAGCAGTCTCTGCAAAAATCTTGCTTTTCACTTCCTCACTGGAAAGCGGACCGGCAAAGAGGACCCGCGTACCATCGCAATCTAAGACTTTCCAGCCCTTAAAGGTATAGCCGCTGCGCGTAGGCGTAGGCAGTTCAAAATTATCTTTTGACATCCGCAACGCCGGCTTCACACCGGTGCCGTCAGCGTAGTCGATATGGAAGGGAACATCACCAGTGCCACTGTTGCCAACCTTTATTACTTCATGCCCATCTGCCGCAGCAGCTGCGGCAGCGGAATCAAAATCGCTGTAATAGCTGTACTTACCGCCGGCGCAGACCTCGTACTTCAATCCATCGGCAAGATAGGTCGAATCTACGCTATTAGAGAACGTGCCGCCGGAGATAGATTTTGCTTTGACGGTCATAGCACCAGTGAAATCCCCGCCCATAATCTCGATTTTAGAGTTACGAGCAGTTACCGCCGTAGGAGCACTAACAACACTATTCCCCTCCACCCTAATTACACTGTTAGAACTACCACTAATAGCATAAATACTGCTATCCGTTCCATCTCCTGTTGTTCCAACGTAACCACCTCTCATCACAAAAGAGGCATTGCCACTCTTAACATTGACAGCGGTTCCTGTACGCACACCTTGTCCGATAATCTTGCCCCCAGACATTTCCGCAGTCCCAGTTCCACCGACATACACCGCCGAACCAGCGTTATTCATGCCTACCGCCGTAATCGTGCCATTTAGGAGAATCAGTTTTCCACCGGATACTACGTCTACGACCCGACCTCCAGTGCCAGTGTATGTTGATGAGATTGTCCCCCCGTTGGCTTCACTACTATCTGTAACTGTTAACTCTCCAACAACCTTTACTTGACCTTTCTCTGTTACGTAATTAGTAATTTTCAATTCGTTGCCAAACAAATCCAGTCGTACTCTCTTCCCCTCAGGAATTTACCAACTGCTTACCACTAAATTCGACGGAGCCCACCAACTTGATTTCCACGCTTTCGCTTGCATTTTTAATGGCCTCTTCCAATGTCGCACTATCAGAAACTTCAATTTCCCCATCCGCCCAGCTCACGGTGCAGAGTCCCAGCGTCATGACCAGCGCCAGTATGGTTGCCAACAATTTTTTCATCGTTTCTACCCCGATTTCTTTAGATTTCCGCAGGGGCCATCGTTTTAAGCTCGTTAAAACGCAAATGCAGAGGTACCTCTGCCACCCTGTCGGTTGGTTTCATTATAACAAAGATTTCCTATTTGACAAGGGTTTTTTGAATAATTCTGGCATGGAAAACGAAAAATGACCGGGATACCCGGTCATTTTTCACTTTATCTGCGGACGACCTCGCGGCCGTCGGACCAGACAGAGACGATGTTGTGGCGGTGGGTCATGTAGATGGCGCGCTCGAAGCGCTCCTCCACGTTCAGGGGATGGGCGGCCTCGGGGAAGTCGCCGTCGTCGATGACCACGGCGTGGAGCTTATCTCCCACGGCGAAGCCCTCCCCTGCCCCGAAATACTTGTGGCCGGAGGTGGTACCCAGGTAATAGCCCTCGGCCACGGTCAGGAATTCGGGGTGCTGCTCGTCGGTGACACGGCGGGCCTTGGAGGTACGGATGGACATGGTGATGACCTTGTACATAGGCAGCTGGGCGCCGCCGGCGATATCGCTGCCCAGCGTGACCCACAGGCCCTCGTTGACCATACGGCGGACGGGGCAGATTCCGGAGCAGATATTCACATTGGAGTCGCCGCAGTGGACCACCACCACGCCGGCGTCACGAATGGCGGCGCGCTCGCGCTCGTCGGACCAGACGCAGTGGGCCATGAGGGTGTGGTCCTTCCAAAGACCGTACTTGTCGTATGTCTCCCAATACTGGCTGCACTCGGGGTGCAGCTCCTTCACCCAGGCGATCTCGTTGGTGCTCTCGGACAGGTGGGACTGGACGTACAGCCCTCTTGCCGCCGCGATGCGGCCCAGCTCGGCCATGAGCCCGTCGGTACAGCTGGGCGTGAAGCGGGGCGTGATAATGGGCTTGACGTGATCAAAATGGCAGTTCTCCAACCAGCGCAGAGTCTCGGCCACGGACTCCTCCGTCGTCTCCTGCAGCTTGCCGGGCAGGCCGTTGCGGTCCATGTTGACCTTGCCCACATAGCCGGTGACGCCGGCGCGCTCCAGCTCGTCCATAAGGACGAGGGTAGCGTCGGTGTGGAGGGAGGAGAACATACAGACGCGGGTGGTGCCGTTGGTGATCAGGTCTGTAGCCAGCCGGCGGTAGACGCGGCGGGCGTAGTCCAGGTCGGCGAACCGCGCCTCGGTGGGGAACGTGTAGGTGTTCAGCCAGTCCAGCAGCGGCAGGTCCATCCCCATGCCCAGCATGGGGTACTGGGGCGCATGGAGATGCATATCCGCGAAGGACTGCATGATGATGCGGTCGCCGAAGTCGCGGACCTCCGCGCCCTCCAGATGGGCGGGCAGATCGGGATAAAGGCCGGCGATGACGCCGTCCTCCAGCACCAGGCAGCCGTGCTCGAGAATATCCAGGCGGCCCATGGCGGGCGCGTGGACGATATTGCCGCGTAAGACCTGTGTCATGGTGAGGTACCTCCTGCAAGCAAAATAAAAATGGATGCTCCGATGTCGTGCATCGAAACACCCATAGCAGAGCCGACGGCGGCTCCGTAGAAACGCCCCGCGCCATGTCAGCGGGGCTATATGAGCTGTATTACGGGATACATTGTACCACATTCCCGATGGATTGGCAAGAGAAAATCCCCGGCAAATGCTGTGCATTTGCCGGGGAATGATGCATTTTACTCCACGGTGACGCCGCGCTTTTTGAACTCCTCGACCATCAGATCCAGGTCGGGCTCGATGTGAATGGGCTCACCGGCGGACTTGATGGCGTTGGCCACGTCCTTCAGGCCGTTGCCGGTGACGACGGACACCACGGTGGCGTCGTGGGGGATCAGACCCTCCTCGCAGGCCTTCTTCAGCGCCGCCGCGCCGGTGACACCGGCAGGCTCGCCGAACACGCCGCAGGTACGGCCCAGCAGCCGCTGGGCGGCCAGGATCTCCTCGTCGGAGACGTTGACGGCGATACCGTTGGACTCGCGGATGGCCATGAGGGCCTTATCTGCGTTGCGGGGCACGCCTACGGAGATGGAGTCGGCGATGGTGTTCTCCTCCATGGGCTCCCAGGGCTTGTCCTCCTGGATGGCGCGGTTGATGGGATAGCAGCCCAGGGACTGGGCGGAGATCAGGCGGGGCAGCTTGTCGATGAAGCCGATGGCGTACAGGTCTTTAAAGCCCTTCCACACACCGGCGATCGTGCAGCCGTCGCCCACGGAGATGGCCAGGTAGTCGGGCATCTCCCAGTTCAGCTGCTCGGCGATCTCCAGTGCCACGGTCTTTTTGCCCTCGGAGAGGTAGGGGTTGATGGCGGCGTTGCGGTTGTACCAGCCGTACTTGTCAATGGCGGCGGCGGACATCTTGAAGGTGTCCTCATAGTTGCCCTTGACGGAGATAACGTTGGCGCCGAAGATCATCAGCTGGGCCACCTTGCCCTTGGGGGCGCGCTCGGGAACGAAGATATAGGTCTTGATACCCGCGGCGGCGGCATTGCCGGCCAGGGAGCTGGCGGCGTTGCCGGTAGAGGAGCAGGCGATGGTCTTGGCGCCGGCCTCCATGGCCTTAGCCACGGCCATGGCACTGGCACGGTCCTTCAGGGATGCGGTGGGGTTCTGGCCGTCGTCCTTCACCCACAGGCGCTTGATGCCCAACAGCTCCGCCAGTTTCGGCTCCTCGTACAGGGGGCTCCAACCCACGCGCAGCGGCGTGTCGGGCGTGGTCTCCTCCACAGGCAGCAGCTCACGGTAGCGCCACATGGAACGGTTCTCGCGCTTGGCCAGCTTCTCCTTGGTCAGCACGGACTTGATGTATTCGTAGTCATAGACGATATCCAGGATACCGCCGCATTCGCAGTTGGTCAGGTCGGGAACGGCGTCGTAGGTCTTGCCGCAGCGGACACATTTGCCGTATTTTACGTTTTTCATGGTGGTTCTCCTTATATGAAATAAGAAATACAGGGCGGGGCGAGAGCCCCGCCCTGAGGCGTTGTTGCGGTGTTTTCTTACAGAGCCTTCAGCAGGCCGGTGGCCTCGTTGAACTCGTTGATGAGCTCGTCCAGCTCCTTGGCCTGGGCGTGAACGGCATCCCAGGTGTTCTTGGTATCGTACCACTGGGCGTTCAGGTCCTCCACGTTCATCTGCTGCTGCTCCACCCAGGTGTAGTACTTCAGGTTGTGGACACGCTTGCGCTCGGTGTAGGTCAGCTCCAGCATGGAGTCGGTCTTCAGGCCCAGCATGTGCAGGTTGTGGTCCAGAGACGCCTCATGAGCGTTGTACGCGCCGTACATCTGATTCAGCTCCTCCACGCGGGACTGGTACATCACGGCGGAGTCGGTCAGCACGGTGCCCACCACGTCGTTCTCGGTCAGCTCGTAGTACTTGGCCATCTTGATGCAGCACAGGACGTTGGCGATACCGGAGATGCCCAGCCAGGTCATCTTCTGGACTTCCTCGTCGGACATACCCAGCTCGTCCTTCATGTACTTCTGGCCCTCGGGGGTGTTGAACAGGCGCAGCAGGCGCTGGCTGTCCTCGTCGTCGATGGCGATGGCCATATCGGTATTCTTCACGTTGTGGATCCAGGGGATGTGCTTGTCGCCGATACCCTCGATGCGGTGGCCGCCGAAGCCGTTATCCAGGATGGTGGGGCACTGCAGGGCCTCGCCCACGGCCAGCTTCAGGTGGGGATAGCGCTCCTTCAGCAGATCACCGGCGGACATGGTGCCGGCGGAGCCGGAGGTAAAGCAGGCGCCGGCGAAGTTCTGGCCGGGCTTCTTGACGGCCTCGAACAGGTCAGCCAGGGCGTAGCCGGTGACGTTGTAGTGCCACAGGGGATTGCCCATCTCGGCAAACTGGTTGAAGATCATCATGGTGGGATCCTGCTTCAGCTCCCAGGTCTTGTCGAAGATCTCCTTCACGTTGGACTCGCAGCCGGGGGTGGCGATGATCTGGCCGGCGATGGACTTCAGCCAGTCAAAACGCTCCTTGGACATATCCTGGGGCAGGATGGCCACGGACTCGCAGGCCAGCAGCTTGGAGTTGAAGGCGCCGCCGCGGCAGTAGTTGCCGGTGGAGGGCCACACGGCATGGTGATAGGTGGCATCGAACTGACCGGTCACCAGGCGGGGAGCCAGGCAGCCGAAGGAGGCGCCGACCTTGTGGCAGCCGGTGGGGAACCACTTGCCGGACATGGCAACGATGCGGCAGGGCACGCCGGAGAGCTTGCTGGGGATCTCCACATAGTTGGGGACCGCCTGGAACAGACCGCCGGACTCCTTGGCCTCGTTGTGCCAGGAAATGCGGAACAGGTTGACGGGATCCACATCCCACAGACCGGTGTGGCTCAGCTTGGCCTTGATCTTCTCGGGGATCAGGTCAGGGTTCTGCATCTGGGCGATGGTGGGGATGATGACGTTGTTCTCCTTGGCCTTCTGGATGTTATGCGCCAGACCGACTTTGTTGATGGACAGATCGATTTTACCCATGTTTCTTTTCCTCCTGTTGTTTGTTCGCATCGATATAGGAATATAAGGTGTATTTGGAAATACCGAAGTATTTTGCCACTTTGTCGCCGGACTTGGTGACCAGGAACGCGCCCGCGTCGCTGAGGAAGCGGATGGCCCGGATCTTGTCGTCCTTGTTCATCAGGGCCGCAGGCTTGCCCACCAGCGCCACGGACTGCTGGATCAGCTCGTCCAGCACATCGTTGACGTTGATGATCTTCTCCGGCTCGGACTGCTCCCGGTCGCGGGTGAGCATAAACTCGCCCAGCTCCTGGTGCATCATCATGATGTTGGTGATGTCGTAGTTGATGGAAAATATGGCCGTGACCGCGCCGCGGCTGTTGCGGATATACAGGGACGAGGATTTCAGTATCTTCCCGCCCGGCGTCCGCGTCAGGTAGCACAGATGGTCCTGGGGCTGCTCGTTCTGATGCTCCAGCTGCTCCATGACGACCCTGGATGCACCGTCGCCGATCTTCCGGCCGGACACGTGCCCGTTTTCGATGTGTACGATGGTGTGCTCCGGGTGGCTGCTGGCCACATCGTGGATGACCACCTCGCACTTGTCGCCGAACTGCGCCGCGATGCCCGCGGCGATCTGCTTCAGCGATTCTAATCGTTTCGCCTCCATAACACCCTCCTTTTCCGCTTTTCTCCTCTTACATAATACCACACCTCCCACAAAAAGCAACGGTTTTTTCTGAAAAACTTTTTGATTTCCTAAATTTTTGTTTGACATCCAGCTACCATGTGCTATGATAGGAGATGGTAAAAACCGTTTACCCGTTTTTAACACAGAATTTGATAAAATTTTTGCGGAGGTACATTATGGATTTTGCTGCCATCAGAAACGCCGCCGAGGCGTACAAACCCGCTATGGTCAAGTTCCTGCGGGACATGATCGCCATCCCTTCCGAGTCTTGTGAGGAAGAGGGCGTCGTCAAGCGCATCGCCGAGGAGCTGAAGGCCCTGGGCTATGACAAGGTGGAGTTCGACAAGCTGGGCAACGTCATCGGCTGGATGGGCGAGGGCGACAAGATCATCGCCATCGACAGCCACATCGATACTGTTGGCATCGGCAATATCGAAAACTGGGAAGCCGACCCCTACAAGGGCTATGAGACCGATGACATCATCTACGGCCGCGGCGGTTCCGACCAGGAGGGCGGCATGGCCGCCGCCGCCTATGGCGTGAAGATCATGAAGGATCTGGACCTGCTGCCCAAGGGCTACAAGATGATGGTCGTGGGCTCCGTGCAGGAGGAGGACTGCGACGGTATGTGCTGGCAGTCCATCGTCAATGAGTACTTCAACGGTCCTGAGGACGCCCGCAGCAAGATCGAGTTCGTCATCTCCACCGCTGTCTCTTATACACATCTGACGCTGCCGACGAACTCTAGGGTGTAGA
>ENA-UBIY01001071-UBIY01001071.1-human-gut-metagenome-genome-assembly--contig:-NODE-1071-length-9868-cov-6.195047_pt1 | contig 9868 bp, 19 predicted proteins | sample MGYA00244945_ERZ654882 | MGnify/ENA primary metagenome ERZ654882 (study PRJEB26926, sample SAMN06164824) | human gut metagenome | biome: ENVO:00009003; feature: ENVO:2100002; material: ENVO:00002003...
CTACACCCTAGAGTTCGTCGGCAGCGTCAGATGTGTATAAGAGACAGAACTATAAGAAGAACTTAGAGAGAATTACTAAGGAAGTAGACCCTACTCCATCTGAGTAGTTTACCATTAAACATCTTATTTTAGATTATCTTAATAATAGTAGTGACTATACCAAGCTGATAAAGGTAGGAGACTAGATTATTGATTCTGGTTCTGTATTGAATGATTTCTGTAGAGAACTTAATAAGTAGTAGGTAATAAATGAGGATTCTGAATCCGACTTAGCTAGATACTTAAGAAGACTACACTGGAAAAGAGAGTCGTTTGGAAAATCTGAATTATATAAAGGGTTAGCTACTTACATTCCAGAATTTTCGCAAGAAGTTAGTGAGTAGTAGTTCATAAATCTAGATTAGGATGGAATGGAAAGTTTACTTCAAAAATACTTTAAGAATGATATTATTCTATCTAACTATCATGTAGAATCAGTTGGCAAATCTGTTCCTCAAACTATAAGACTTACCAAGTCTTAGGTAAAAAAATTGTTTGAAAATACTTTAGCTCTTAAGAATACGGAGAGAAAGGCTTTAGGAGAATTGGAATTATCTAACAGTTATGAGGACAATATATCATCCTTAGAGGATGCACAAGCCTTCTTTCAAGGTCACTTAAATATGGATATAGATGGAGAGATATATACTCTAAATATTTCTAAAGATAAGGACTAGATAGTGTATAGTTATAGAGGTAAGAAGCTCACAAACGATGATAAGGTTAAGTTAAAAAGGAAAGGAAGAGTCCTAAAAGATGAATTTAATTTTGGATATGACACAATGAATATATTTACTCCAGTAAATGAAGATGGAGTAAATAACGGATACTACAAAGGGTACTATATATATAATCATCTAAACGAGGCTGGGGATAATATATTTATAGTAAGTAACAGTGTTATTAGTCCAAATCTATATGACCCTGCAAAGTTTAAATCATTGAAGGATGCTAAGTTAGCAGTAGAAGGATTTAACCGCTCGGCTAATGTATCAAAACAAACTAAAGTGGGATTAAAGCAAATATTAGGAAGTTCTGATGGAAAAAGATATGTTAACCTAGAATTTCCGACTAATGTTGGCTAGACCATAAACTCTATAGCCTATCCAATAGGCCCAAAAACTAAATTATTTGCTCAGGAGCATAATTTAATTACCACAAAGAAGCCCTCAGAAATCCAAGCCTTTTATAAATAGAGAGGTATAGATATTTCATCGTTAGACCTTCCTGAAAAAATAGGAATCTTTCTATATGCAATGACAGAAAATGGATATTCTATCAATGCTATGTAGGGAAAGACCTTAGAAGATTCTGACTATGCCAATATAAGAAAAATCATATTTGATATAAATAATGCTCCAATTAAATAGTATCTAGTAGAAAGAAGTAATAAGAATGGTGAGGGTAATTATACAACCTATATAAAATCCTTATCTGATTCTGGAATCACTATAAATTCTACTGGAGTAGACTTGGCAGGAAATCCTCCGACGTAGAGTCTTACGAGTACACTATTTAATTTAAAAGATACTCTTGAGAACACACTTTTCAAAGATACTCCAATTAAGATAGTTATTACAGATAATGAATAGCTAGCGCAACTTCAGGACTAGAACGGAAATAGAATATTCCACGATGGTACTGATGGGGTGAGGGCTTTTATCTATGACAATAATCTCTACATAAATCAGAGTAATGCTAGTATTAATGACCTTCTTCATGAAACTTTCCATATTGTACTAGGAGCCATAAAAGCTCAGGATATGAATGAAGGTACTAGAAATTATGAAAACATTTTGAATTTCTATGATAAAAAAGTATCTTAGATGACTAAGAATAGAGTTAATGACCTCTATAGAAACTTAGCATATATAGATAGAATGGAAGAGGGTGTCGTTAGACACTTAGCTAGATAGGTTGAAAATGGTGATGTGTTTTACTATAGTGATAGAACTAATGAAGCGATTGATTTGTTTAGATAGCAATTTCTAAACATAAGACAAAATATTAGAAAAAATATTAAACTTGATTTGGATTCCGATTTGGGTTTCCAGTCAAGCATAAATACTCTAGTATCATCATAGGTAGGACAAATGTAGAAAAACCGTATCATTTCAAACCTTATAGAGAAAGGAATTGAGAAAGGTTTAATATTAGAAAACTGTAAATGAAAGATTGTAATTACACATTAGTTGGAAAAAGGCAGTATAACCACTCTTATGACGAATTAATTAAAATCTTGAAAAGAAGTCCGCAGCTTGCATATGACATTCTTTATTCTAAAGATTATAATCATTAGACAAGAGTGGTTGACAAACTGTCAGAATTAAAGGAATAGGGGAAACGCAAGTTTAGAAAGGAATTTTCTGACAGGGTAGATGTTATAAATGGATGTGCAGAAATAAACGCATCTGGATACACAACTCAATCATTTATTGATTCTGGGTTATATGTTGACCAGTATGGAAAACAAATAATGCCGGTTTTATAGGTAGATGATTATATTGAAAGAATGAAATCTCTATATGAATAGAAGGGATTAACTAAAGATTAGGTCGATTAGCACATCTCTATTTTAAAAAATAGCTGGAAAAGAATAGCAGAAGATGGTAGAGATTTACATAAAATTATCTTGAAGCAAGGTAAGGAAACCTCTTACTCCTAGACTGAGGATAATACTAAGGGTACCTCATTTGAGCACCTAAGTGACGTTATACACGACTAGGTTTATGATGATATATTTAGTTAGGTATACTTAGGAAACGGAAAAGAATCTAGAGAACTTGGGGACGACTCTTCTCCAGTTATTCTCAAGAATCTAAATCTCTCTGCCAAATTAATAGGAAGAGACGAAACTATTACTGGACATATTGATTATATTGTAGTTAAACCAAATGGTTCTGTAGAAGTATTTAACATAAAAAGTTCACACGAATCTCCCGCATTTTGGGATTAGGCGAAGAAAGAAAAATATAGAAATGAGTTTGCTTTATTATCTAGAATACTTTAGTATAATGGAATTAATACTAACGATATTAGATTTAATGTTATTCCAGTGACACTTGGATATGATGATTAGTTTCAGAACATAAAAGAGATTACTGTTAATAGAGCAGAGTGCTATAGTCATAATAGAGGTGCATTTATAATGCAAGAATCTATGAAATTAGCTCAAAGGTTCATAGCATCTAATGCAGAAACTATTACAATAAATGACTCTTCAATAGATACCGTAAATAAGCAATTAAGTGCGGTATTTCCAAAAAGAGATATAAAAGCTGATGGAATAACATCTACTATTGAAGAATATATTGATAAAAACTGGACATATTGGACTCAAGGAGAGCAGCCAGATACTGGTTGGAACCTCACTATAGATGGAGTGATCTATCATGTAAATAGTTCTGAAGTTAAGAGTAAGAATAAGGAAGTAATAGAAATCATTAAGCAAAACCAGGATAAACTTCTAAATGTAGATAATGGAAAACTGAGTGCTAGAGGTATAGTGAATTAGATAGGAGAATTTAGAAGATTCGGTTTTCCAAAATTTGACAATGACTATTTAGATTAGCTGTTTAGTCCATACTTTGAACATTCTGTTGTGAAGGTAAACGGGAAAGATAAATACAATTATCTGTGGGAAGTAGTTAAAAATGATACACTAGATAATTGCAATATCATTATGTTCAAAAATACTCTTACTGGATAGGTCAATGTAGTTACTCTTTCTGGTTTAAACTTAGACTAGAAACACTCTTTCGAGGGCAGGGATAATATATTAGGTTTCCATTTGAATGATTTATAGGCTACTGACAATCAAGGTAGAGAATTGATGAAAGCCACATATGGAAATATAGAGACGATGAGAACAATGTTCTTGTTGAACGAGATAATACCGCAATTAGGTTCTGATATTAAGTTGGGGGACTTAATAGTAGTTGGTGGGCTGGGTGGAAAAATATAGAGTCAATAGTATCCAATACAGTTAGTTGTCTCAAATTTCGTTAAAGCTCAGGAAGTTTTGAATAAGAAAGAACCAAATCTTAAAATTAACAATAACTTTTCTACTGTGGAGCATATCTCTCCAGTATCATTATTGATAAATGAATTTTGGGATATTTTACATGAATCCCCTAATTTGGGAAAAACAGATTTCAATTCTTTAAAGGAATTAATTTCTGGGTCTGATACAGACGGATTGTAGCATCTATTAAATGGGACTACAATAGATTCTTTGGCATCTGCTGAAACTACTGAAATATAGATTTAGAGACTAGAGGAACTGATTAAGAAGCTAAATACTATCATGTCCAATTAGCATATGTCTGTATCTCCAGATACTATTATAAAGTATGCTACTGGAAAAGCTAAACTAGCCAATCCAGAAAGGAATGAACTAGTTACTGGATGCTGTAAATTGTTACTTAATGCTTCTATAGCTTTAGATAGATTGTCTGGAGTTATCAGAATATCAGAGGGAGATTTATCAGAGATGGAACGGCTACTCGCAAGACCTCAAAATATATCCAATTCATAGGTTAGAATTATTAGTAAACTATTGCAAGACGCTATCCACAATATTTCTAATAAACTAGAACCTCAAATATCAGACTTTAATTTAGCCTGTCTAGAATATTACGAAGCTAAGGGATACGGAAAAGTTAGAAACGCCTTAATTGGCGATTAGGTTAACGTATTTAAACACCTTTTCAGGGACGATGAATAGGACCTCTTCTTTAAGAATCCTTATGATAAATCTAACGATCTAGACGATGCTGATAGAAAATTCTTAAAGAAGGCGTTATTTGAGATTAATAGAATCAGATTTAAGGGTAGCAACTTCTCCTATAAGTCGGAAAATGACCCAGCTTTATTATCATTTATTAATTCATCTCCGGGGTATTTTTGGGTGCCTCTGGAAAAGGCATCTTCATCTACTAGATGGAGTAATCCAGGAAAATACTTCGACGATTTTAAAAGAAGAACAAAAACCTTATGTAAGAATCCTACTCTTTTCTTTAAGGAAATGTATGAGAACATTCTAACAGACTAGGAAGAGTAGTAGATCACTAGAGATATAGAAAATATGTAGGCTTATAATAGATTCAAGGTATCTGACCCAGACAGGTCGGGAAGACCAAAACGAGGAAGAGAGAGACTATTACAAAACTATGGAAAAGATTATTTTGAAACTAATCTTCAAAATCTAGTAATAGACTATTCTTATCGTAATCTACAAGAGGAGGAAATGAACAAGATGCTAATTAGGGCTAGAGGTATTCTTCTGCAATTAAAGCTCACTGGAGTAAGAGAAGGGGATGAAAAATTTGCAAAGACAATCAAACATATAGATGATTATCTGAAAACCGCAGTCTTTAATAGAAGTATCATGGAAGAGGATTCCAAGCAAATCATCTCCGTAGTATAGCCCTTAAGAAAAGCAGTATCTACAGCATATATTGCAGCTAGTCCTGTTGCGGCTATCCGAGACGTTTTTGGAGGCTTCTTATCTAATGTTGTCAGAACTATGACTAAATATAGAACTGACGTAGATGCTAAGGATGTAATGTGGGCATATCAGTTTGTACTTAGATAGGGAGTACATTCGGCAATGAGTATTGATTTATTAGATAAGCTGAATAGTAAATATTTGATTTCTAATATCAATATAGAATAGCAATAGGAGGGTTATAAAACTAACAGAGGAGGCATAACCAATGCAGGCAACTGGGCATATGCTACATTAAGAAAGCCAGACTTTCTAAATAGAATGGTATTATTTATGGGAAAATTAAAACATGATGGCTCCCATAAAGCATATTCGATTGTAGATGGAAAGCTAGTGTATAATTGGAGAATGGATGAAAGATTTAAACTTCTGGCATCTAATGATAAAAGTAACATGGAAGCTTATAATAAGCAAAAATCATTGTATCTAAGTTAGATTATGAAGTTCAATGAAGAGAATCCAGATGCTAATTTGCCTGTAAGCTTGGACACTAACCTTCCAGATGGATATACACAAAATCAGATTGATGAAATCAAAAACTTAGGAGATACCGTATATGGTTCATATAGCCGAAGCACAAAAGCTATGTATGAAAACTTAGCTATTGGCTCATAGTTTGGAGTATTTTCTACTTGGATGAATGGTATATATGATGTATACTTAGGTAAGAGGAGGGAATCCTCTTATGAAACCTAGAAAGTTTAGAAGGAGGACGAAAACGGAAATAAACTCTGGATAGATGATAATGGCAATATTACTACTGAAAATACAGGAGTACCTTATTTAACTGACATTCCCTTAATAGTTCAAGGAGTTCTAAGAACTTTGCTAGATACTGCTGGGGAATTATATCATGGCGGAGGCTGGAGTGGATTAAAGAAAAATATCCTTAATGACCCAATGCAATGGAGAAACTGGAAAAGATTATTATCAGATGCAATAATAGCGTTTCTTTTGTATCGGTTATTTGAAGAGCTAGTAAATCCTGCATATAAAGAACATAAAAAGTCTGGGGATGGCTAGGATATACTAACTAATGCTGCCATAGAACTGTTGTACAAAGGTAGTTCAAGTAGTTTTGAAGAATTTAAAGGACCCCTCCCTATATTTGATTATGTTATGAATAATACAAGTCCTGCCGCCGTGAAATGGGGAGCAAAAACTTGGCATGATATTGGAGGATTCTTATTCGGAGATACTACGATAGGGGAATTAATTACCAAATCTCAAGCATTACCACGCTCTCTGCAAGACACATATAAAATGTATAAGAGAGATACTATAAATGGTATTGGAGAAGAATAAAAAAAAATAGGGAGAAACATAGACTTTATTGTCTACGCTTCTCCCTTTATTATTTACCAAGTATTGTAATCAGTTATGTTCTTACTCTCCTTACATACATTACATTTAACAGATTTACCTACACCTATTCCACTATGTGTAAATGTTACTGAGCATCCACACGCTTTTATTCCCTTATGTAGTTCATAATGTTGTTTTTGAAATTCGGCATATGCATTCGCCTCCTTCTCATTCAAGCTGTAAGAGATAGCACTAGGTTTAAATTTAGATATACAAGCAGTACCATCAGTACTAATTCCAGAGGAAGTTCCTTCTTCCTTTTTGTCCTCGTTAATCTGCCGAATCCTTTCTTTGCAAATATGGATAATCTTCTCATAATCCATTATTCTAGCATCCTCTTTAGATTTTCCAGGCTCTTCTTTAATTCTCAAAACTCTTTTAACTATATCAGCATCCCACGGATTGAGATTGTATTCTCTCCATATATCCCAAGGTTGAATTTTGTGCTTACTGTAATCAGAGTTTCCTACATTATACTCCCTAACACCTTTATTCGTCTCCATTAATAACTTCAATTTTATATTCAAGTTCCATAGAATCTCTTAATGTATCTAAATCATCTACAAATATGATTACATCTCCAGAGTCTACAAAATCTCTTAATACGTCTATAAAATCAAACTCATCAAGTTCGTCGTCACATTCTTTAGCATAAGCTACTCCAGTTCTACTTAGTAATACTCTATACATATTAATTATCGTTTAAGATTTGCATAATAGTTCCGAGAGATACAGCACCAACAGTTCTCTTAACTTCTTCATCTCTGTCATTGTAGTAAATCAACACAGGCACATTTCTTATGCCTTTAGAGTTTGCTAATTCTTCCTCTTCATCTACATCATGCTTTACTATCTCTATCCCAGAGATTTGTTCAAGAGTTCTGTCTAATACCTTGCATGGTCCACACCATGATGCTCCAAATTTTTCAATTCTTGTTACCATTCTTATTAAATATGAAAATCAATTACAGAAATTTCTACATCATCTTCTACTGATTCCAGATAATCTAGAAACTCTTTTCTCCAAACATCTTCATCTTTGTCATTGGTAGTCATAGCCCACCAACCCATACTAGCAGACTCATGCCAATCTCCGTCCTCTGTTACAAAACAGAATGGAATTCTATCTTTTTCCAACATAGCATCCCAGTCTACCTCTTCTTTGGTAGCAAAGATGGCATTGAGGGGTTCTCCGTCTTCTCCTTTTTCCTTAAGAAGTAACCATGCTCCCCATCTACCTCCTTCACAATACCAATCCCACTTAGAGTCAGGATTATATGTAGACATCAAGTTCTCTTCGTCATCAATTTCATATCCCCAGTTCTTAGCTTCTTCCCAGGCATCTTCATATGAGATAAACAACCCTTTCTCTATGATTTTATTAGCTCTTTCAAGCTGTTCCTTTTCCCATTCAGTGGTAGGATTCTTATACTTATCTGCCAGCTTGATGGCATATTCATAGTTATCAGCGTGTCTGGTTTTAACCTCATCAATGGCTTCATCCTTTGTATATCTAACGTATTGTTCTACCTCCATGTTTTCATCATAGGGTTCTAACAATGTTTCAACATTACTTCCAAATACTAACCCAATAAAATGGCTCATACTATATATTTTTTAACAATTTCTGAAATCATCTTACCGTCTGCTTGAGGAAATTCTGATTTCAAATATTTAATCGCATTTCCCATTTCTTTCTTTGGAATTTGGAAACTAACCATATCTATTGAATTTTCTTCATTATAGAAATCTTCAATAAAGCCTTTTCCCTCACACCATATTTGTAATGCAGAATGTATGTCTGGCTCATTTACAGGCTCAGGAAGCAACTTTTTTAGTACTTCCAATTCATCCCTATATTCAGTTGCCAAGTCCTCTCTACCAGCCTCTATAAAGCTAGAAATACTGTCCTCTAATTTCTTACACATTTTAGAAATAAGCTGTATCTCAGCTGCTTCATCATAAGGTTTAGCATTTTTAGCAGTTTGTAGAATCTGAATTTCTGCCTTCAGATTCTTATATGCACGAAGTTCTACTTGATTTTTAGACTTCATTGCTTTAGCTATACATTCGTTTATATTTATCATTTTAAATTATTTAATCCTTCTTCTAAAACTCCATTTAACCAAGTGCCTCCATTGTAAAATTGGGCAATGTACTTGTAAGTTCCATCTCCATTACTTCTAACGTCAACCAAATAGGAAGTGTCTTCTGGATATTGAGTATCATCACATTTATACAGTTCTCCGTTTAACACTTTATAAGTATCATCTACATCCATTAAGGTTTCAGCATATGTATCTCCTTCATAAGCAATCTCATAACCATATTTCTTACAAAGATACTCACAATATTCTTCTACTGTAAGTCCTTTTGTATTAATTTTAGTTAAAGTTCCTGTATGTAATTCAACACAACTCATATTTCTAGAGTATAATTAGAAATCCAATCTCCACAACATTCACAATGTCCTAAGTCTTTATATTCTCCTAGATGCTCAATAAGAGACATCCATACATCCTGAAGAGTAGCTATATCGGTTTCTCTATCCAGCATAGCTCGTATAGATACTTTTATCTCTTCTGGAGTCATATCTGCAGTCTCTTTTCCATCAACTGTAAGTGATGTGCAAATACATCCGTCAGTATATTCTATTTTCATATTACCAATGTATTGATATACAAGAAGGGTAGTGTTTTTCAAAGCATTCTACTCTAAATCCTCTTTGCGTAAGTTCTTTTGTTAGTAAGGAATATATCTCGTCAACAGCGTAGCTCCAAGTTATATAGGACCTACCTTCCTCTGCTGCCCATAATATTTCTTTTTCTATTCCCTCGATAGCATATTTGTATTTCTGATCAAGTCTATTAGACTTAATTTCCTCCCTATAAGATGTTAACAATTTAGCATTTTGTGCAGTTACCATATTTTCCTCATTAAAATATTATTTATTAT